>Ga0210394_10002398_pt1 | contig 25841 bp, 23 predicted proteins | sample IncBWC12MmetaG_FD_160121 | JGI IMG/M metagenome (GOLD analysis project Ga0210394, IMG submission 160121) | Forest soil microbial communities from Barre Woods Harvard Forest LTER site, Petersham, Massachusetts, United States - Inc-BW-C-12-M | ecosystem: Environmental > Terrestrial > Soil >...
GCCGGAACCAGTGGTTCAGCGATTCGCGGCCGCAATCGAACCGGTCGCGATCGTCGGCTTCGGCGAGCGGGCGCGGCGGGGTTACTCCCGCCACGTCGGCGCCTTGCGGACGAGGTCCTTAAGGCCCTCAATCTCCTCCGCCGGACGGTTCGCCCAAGCCTCGAATTTTTTCCAGTCCTTGGCCGCAATGGCGATAATCCGCCGTTCGAGGACATCCGCCTCGGCCGCGTCGAGGGCTGTGCGCCGGATGAACTCGCTCAGTGACGTTCGCGCCAGTTCGGAGGCGGCCTCCAGAAGGGCGCGCTCCTCCTCGCTCACGCGTACGCTCAGCACCAGGGTCGTCATCGCATTTTCCACTTGGCTATCGGCCGTATGACGATAGCATACACCACCTATCTGGGCAATGCTGGCGTCTGCCGCGAACAGACGCGGCGGTTCAAACCCGGATTTCGCAAGGGCGAAATCCGGGGCTATTGGCTGATCGATAAAGATTCAATCGCGCTTACGCTCTGCCTTGTAGTCGTAGGACCCGTCCCACTCGAGCTTGCCCGTTAGCTCAAGCAGGCGTTTCTGCCGCTTTCGTACGACGAACTCCCGCAGGGCCGTGATAACGGCGGCGCTTTTAATGCGTAAAAAATCTAGCAATGTGGGATCTGGCTCGACGAAAAACTGGTGCCGCGGAGAGGATTCGAACCTCCGACCCCCGCATTACGAATGCGGTGCTCTACCGGCTGAGCTACCGCGGCACACCGGCGGAATGGCGTAGTAATACCCGGCATATCTTAACGCAAGTAGCGCCACGCCACTGTTTCCCGGACGCGGTGCAGCGCGATAGCGGTGCACCGCTGATCCGGGATCGTCCCAGGCTCAGAACATGCAACGATCCCGGTTCTGCAGCGCACCACTGCGCTTCGCTCCGTGCTGCGCTGCGCCCGGGAAACGCATCCATCACTGCGCCTCGGCCTCCGCCCGCAGCTTGAAACGCTGGATCTTTCCGGTCGCGGTCTTCGGCAGCTCAGTGCGGAATTCGATCCAGCGCGGGTATTTGTACACCGCAAGCTTTTTCCGACATTCGTCCTGCAGTTTTTGCGCAAACGCGTCGCTCGCCTTGTCAGGCGATTTGAGCACCACGAAAGCCTTCGGCTTGATCAGCTTATCGACGTCCGGCCAGCCGACGACGGCGGCTTCGAGCACGTCGGGATGGCTTTGCAACGCCCCCTCGACCTCGAACGGCGAGACGTACATGCCGGAGACCTTGAGCATGTCGTCGCGCCGGCCGCAGTAAACAAAGTAGCCGTCGTCGTCTTCGATATATTTGTCGCCGGACCGCGTCCATTCGCCCAAAAACGTCGCGCGCGATTGCTCGCGGTTGTTCCAATACATGATCGCGCTGGTCGGCCCGCGCACCTGCAATTCGCCCATCTCGCCGCGGGTGGTGACGATTTTGCCGTCGTCATCGACCAGGCGAAGGTCGTAGCCGGCGATGGGCTTGCCGCTGGTGCCGTATTTCACGTCGCCGGGGCGGTTCGACAGGAAGATATGCAGCATCTCGGTCGAGCCGATGCCGTCGAGGATGTCGACGCCGTAACGCGCGCTCCAGCGCCGGCCGATGTCGGGAGGCAGCGCTTCGCCGGCGGACACGCAGCGGCGAATTTTTAGCTCCGATCGCTCCGGCGCCGCGGCGCTGGCGAGAAAGGCGGCATAGAACGTCGGCACCGCGTAGAACACGGTAACCTGGTGCTGTTCCAGAATGTCCGCGACGGCTTCCGGCGTCGGCCGCTGCGGCAACAAGACGGTCGTCGCGCCCGCCGACATCGGGAAGGTCAGCGCGTTGCCGAGGCCGTAGGCGAAAAATAGCTTCGCCACCGAATAACAGATGTCGTTTTCTTTGATCCCGAGAATCGGCGCCGCATAAAGATCGTCGGTGAGCTTGAGATCGGCGTGGCTATGCACGGCGCCCTTCGGCTTGCCGGTCGAACCGGAGGTGTAGAGCCAAAAGCACATGTCGTCGCGCGTCGTCGCCGCGGTGACGGCTTCGGTCTTTGCTTCGGCCAGCACATCGTCAAACAACAAGTGAGAATGCGCGTCGTCGCCGGAGACGATGACGTGATCGAGGCAGTCGCTTTCTCTGATCGCATCGGCAAACTTGGCGAACAGCGCTTCGGAAACGACGAGCAGCCGCGCGCGGGAATCCTCCAGCATGAAACGGTAATCGTCCTCGGTCATCAGCGTGTTGACCGGAACCGCGACGACACCGGCCTTGATCGCGCCGAGGAACGCGGTCGGCCAATCGATGCTGTCGAGGAGGCAAATGAGGATGCGCTCCTCGCGGCGGATGCCGAGCGAGCGCAGCACGTGGCCGAAGCGCTCGACGCGCCCGGCAAGCTCGGCGTAGCTGTATTTGCCGCGAGGATCGATGAAGGCGATCTTGCCGCCGCGGCCGGCGTCAAGATTGCGCTTGAGGATATCGGCCGCGAAATTGTAGTCGCGCGGGATCGCCGACGCGGTCAAAGCGCTCCTCGTCACAACGTTTCCTCCCGAGCCATGCGGGGATGTCGCCCACTCATGCTCACGCCATGGCATTATGCCGATGGCGAAATCCGCCGCAATCCGATAGTGATGCGCCACTATGACGAGTGGAGTGCTTTATGATCCATAGCCGGGACCGCATCCTTACCACCCATGTCGGCAGCCTGCCGCGCAACGAACGGCTGAGCGACCTTTTGGTGCTGCAGGAGGAAGGTGCGGGCTACGATCCGAAGGTGCTGACGGAGGAAATGGATAAAGCGGTCCGTCACGTCGTCGGCGAGCAAATGCAAGCGGGTATCGACGTCGGCAATGACGGCGAGCAGCGGCGGATCGGCTTTCAGACTTATGTGCCGCAGCGCATGTCGGGATTTGCCGGCGTCTCGAAGCGCCGCCGCGGCCGTGAGTTCGAGGAATTCCCCGAGCTCGTGAGCTATCTCATGCGGCGCTTTCCAAATCCGCCCAAGAGCCAGCACGGCGCGCCGGAGGCGCAGGCCGACATCAAATATCGCGATTTAAAACCGATTACGGACGAGATCGCCGGCTTCAAGCGGACCGCCGACGAGCTGCATGCTTTCGCCGAGCGGTTCATGACCGCGGCTTCGCCCGGCATCATTTCGACCACGATGTTGAACGCCCATTACGCGTCGCACGACGCCTATCTCGACGCCATCGCGGCGCAGATGAAGAACGAGTATCAGGCCATTCACCAAGCCGGCCTCATTCTGCAGATCGACGCGCCCGACCTCGCCATGGACCGCACCATGATGTACCGCGATCTGTCGGATGCCGACTTCGTCAAACGCTGCGAACGCCATGTTGCCGCAATCAACCAAGGCATCGCAGGCATCCCGCGCGATCGCGTGCGGCTCCATGTGTGCTACGGCAACTGGGAAGGCCCACACATCCACGACATCGCCTTGGAGAAGATCTTACCGGCGCTATATCAGGCCAAGGTCGGCGCGCTGTCGATCGAGTTCGCCAATCCGCGCCATGCCCACGAATACTCGGCGCTTAAGCGCGTGCCGTTTCCAAAAGACATGATCCTCATTCCCGGTGTGGTCGAGACCACCTCAAATTTCGTCGAGCATCCGGAAGTGGTGGCGCGGCGCATCGAAGAAGCCGTTGCCACAATCGGCGACCGCGAGCGCGTCATCGCCTCGTCAGACTGCGGCTTCGGCACTTTTACGCGGCGCGAATGGGTCATCGAACCCGTCGTTTGGCTCAAGCTCAAAGCCATCCGCGACGGCGCCGATATCGCCTCCGCGCGGTTGTGGGGTAAGAAAACCGCCGCCTAGCGTCATTGCGAGGAGCGAAGCGACGAAACAATCCATCTTTGGCATCAACAAACTGGATTGCTTCGCTTCGCTCGCAATGACGAGTTTGCTATGAACTTTTGTAATTAAACCAAGATTTGTAATTAAACCAAGACAGGAACCGCACCGTGATCGATCTTTATACCTGGACGACGCCGAACGGCCGCAAGATTTCCATCGCGCTCGAGGAAATGGGGCTGCCCTATACCGCGCACGCCGTCGACATCGGCAAGGACGAGCAGTTCAAGCCGGAATTTCTCAAAATCAGCCCGAACAATCGCATCCCGGCGATCGTCGACCGCGATAACGGCATGAGCCTGATGGAATCCGGCGCGATCCTGATCTATCTCGCCGACAAGACCGGCAAGCTGTTGCCGAAATCCGGCGAGGAGCGCTATCGCACCATCGAATGGCTGATGTGGCAGATGGGCGGGCCGGGCCCGATGTTCGGCCAGGTCCATCACTTCGTGAAATACAACAAGGGCAAGGCGCCCTATGCCGAGGAGCGCTATCTCAAAGAAGCGCACCGGCTCTACGGCGTGCTCGACAAAAGGCTGAAGGACCACGAATTCGTCGCCGACGCCTATTCGATCGCCGACATCGCGATCTGGCCGTGGGTATCGCGCTACGAATGGCAGACCGTCGATCTCAGCCAGTATCCGAACGTCAAGCGCTGGTACACGGCAATCGCCAAGCGTCCCGCCACCCAGAAAGGCTACAAAGTGCCGAAAGATGTCGGCGAGGTGCCGATGCCGTGAGGGCCTATTCCGTCACCCTGAGGTGCTCGTCGCGGAGCGACAAGCCTCGAAGGGCGACGGCCCGGGTACCCGTGTCAACAAACGGGTAGATTAGGCTACAATACGAACGACAATCACAGTGGCCGTGCATCCTTCGAGGCCCGCCTTCGGCGGGCACCTCAGGATGACGGAACAGGCGAAGGGAGTACGCCATGGACGACATCACCAAGCGCGATCCGATCAAGATCACCGCCGAAGACGTCAACCCGCGCTACAACTGGGGCCGCCATCTGCCGGTGCTCGGCACGATGGGGGTCGATTTCGAGGAACGCGTCGATTACCGGCGCTTGCACCGCTATCGGCTCGGCCGCGCTCAGGCCGCGCTCGAGGCCAGCGACCTCGGCGCGCTCCTTTTATTCGACGACAACAATATCCGCTACGTCACCTCGACCAAGATCGGCGAATGGGCGCGCGACAAGCTTTCGCGCTGGGCGCTGTTGGTCCGCGGCGGCGAGCCCATCCTGTGGGACTTCGGCTCGGCGGCGGTGCATCACAAACTTTATTCGCCGTGGCTCAAGCCGGAAAATTGCCGGGCCGGCCTCGTCGGCTTGCGCGGCACGGTCGATCCCGCTTTCGGACTGATGAAGCACCATGCCGAGGAGATGGCCTCGATCCTCAAATCCGCCGGCGTCCATAAGATGCCGATTGGCGTCGACATCATCGAACCGCCGATGATGTTCGAATTGGAAAAGGCCGGACTGAAGGTCAAGGACGGCCAACAAATTATGCTCGAGGCGCGCGAGGTCAAATCGTCCGACGAGATCGCGCTCCTCAACCGGGCCGCGGCGATGGTCGACGGCGCCTACGATCTGATCAACGAGAAGCTGCGGCCCGGCGTGCGCGAGAATGAAATCGTCGGCGAGGTCAACAACTTCCTCTATTACCACGGCAGTGACGACGTCGAGGCGATCAACGCCATCTCCGGCGAGCGCTGCAATCCGCATCCGCACAATTTCACCGACCGCATGGTGCGGCCGGGCGACCAGGTGTTCTTCGACATCCTGCAGGCGTTCATGGGTTACCGCACCTGCTACTACCGCACCTTCAACGTCACCCGCGCCACGCCGGCGCAGCAGGACGCCTACAAGAAATGCCGCGAATGGCTCGATCTCGCCATCGACCTGATCCGGCCCGGCGTCACCACCGACGAAGTGTGCGGCGTGTGGCCGAAGGCGCAGGATTTCGGTTTCCCCGACGAATTGTCGGCATTCGGGCTGCAATTCGGCCACGGCCTCGGCTTGAACCTGCACGAGCGGCCGATCATCAGCCGCGTGGTGTCGATGGACCACCCGACGGTGATCAAGGAAGGCATGGTGTTCGCGCTCGAAACCTACTGCCCGGCCACCGACGGCTATTCCGCCGCGCGCATCGAGGAGGAGGTCGTGGTCACCGACAAGGGCCACACCATCATCTCGCTGTTCCCGGCCGAGCAATTGCCGATCTCGGCGAAGTATTGATGCGTTCCCCGGATGCGGTGCAGCGCGTAAGCGGTGCACCGCTGATCCGGGGTCTTCACAAGCGCGCCTGATCCGATCTGAGTGCAAAACGATCCCGGGTCTGCAGCGCATCACTTCGCTTCGCCATAGCGCGCTTAAGGCGCGCGTAAACGCGCTTTTGCTGCACTGCGCCCGGGAAACGCGGCTTATCGCATGCCCTCTCACGAACTCCCCAAAATCGCCGTTGCCGAGCATCTGGCGCAAAAGATCTGCGCGCTTGATGCGGCGCATTTGCCGAAGGCGGTTCGCGTCAAATGCGAAGAGCTGTTGATCGACGTGGTCGGTCTCGCGGTGACCGCGCGCAACGAGGATTATGTAAAAATCACGCTCGCCGGCTGCGACGACGACGGGCCGTGCACCGCCATCGGGCACCCCCACACGTTTTCCGCCGCTGCCGCGGCGCTCATTAACGGCACGGCGATCCACGGCGAGGATTTCGACGACACGTTCGAGGGCGGACCGGTCCATGCCGGCGCCGTCATCGTGCCGGCGGTGCTTGCCGTCTGCGAGCGGCAAAATCTCGACGGGCGTGCGGCGCTCCTCGGCATCGCCGTCGGCGTCGAGACCATGTGCCGGCTCAGTCTCGTCGCGCCGACGCTGACCCACAAAGCGGGCTTTCATCCGACTGCCGTGTTCGGCGCCATGGGCGCCGCGGCCGGCGTCGGCGCGGCGCTGAAACTCAACGCCCGCCAGATGGTCGATGCGCTCGGCACCGTCGCTTCGATGGCCGGCGGCATCATCGAATATCTGGCCGAGGGCGCCTGGACCAAGCGGCTGCATGCCGGCTGGGCGGCGCAATCGGGCATGCGCGCGGCGTTCCTCGGCCGCGCCGGTTTTTCCGGACCGCGCACGGTGTTCGAAGGCGTGCATGGATTCTTTCACGGCTTCGCGCGCACGACCGAAGGCGATTACGGCGCACTGATCGGCGATTTCGGCGCGCGCTGGGTGATGCAGACGCTGGCGTTCAAGCCCTATCCGTGCGGAACCATGACGCATCCTTATATCGACTGCGCGCGGCGGCTCGGCGCGCGCATCAAGGCGAACGACGTCGTCGAGATGGTCTGCGAGGTCGGCGAGGGCACCGTGCATCGGCTGTGGGAGCCGCTCGCCGCCAAGCAACATCCCGCCAACGGCTATTCCGGCAAATTCTCTACGCCCTATTGCGTCGCCGCCGGCTTCGTGCGCGGCAATGTCGGCTTGAGCGATTTCACCGACGCCGCGGTGCGCGATCCCGCGGTGCTCGCGCTCGCCGCCAAGGTGCGCTACGCGATCGATCCGCAAAATCCCTATCCGAAGAATTTCACCGGCCACATCCGTGCCACGCTACGCGACGGCTCGGTGGTCGAAGAACGCCAGCCCTATATGCGCGGCGGCGCGCAGGAGCCGCTGACCCGCGCCGACATTGAGGACAAATTCCTGCTCAACGCCAGGCACGGCGGCTGGAGCGCCGCCCGCGCCACAGCGGCGCTGAAACTCATCGGCGGCTTGTTCGACGGGCCGGTGGACCTCGCGGAGCTGCGAGGGTAGTAGCCTGGGTTGAGCGCAGCAAAACCCAGGAGCGGCGCTCAAACTGCGGTGCCAGCCCGGATTTCGTTACGAATAGATCGTCCTCATTATTAAGACGATGCTTGACAATTGTCCCTCTTTTGGTTACATTTCCCCGCGAATCAAATCTCGCTCGAAAGGACGCCGTCGGCAGACTTAAGCCGACGGATGGAGCGAGTGCGGTTTTTAAGCCGAGGCGGGCCGGCCGCCTGGGCAAAGAGACCGCGGTGGAGCGCCGGGAGGCGCCGCGCGCCCGAAGCAGGCGGTCCGCGCAAGCGGATCGTTCTGTGGCGCGCGCCGCGCCCGAAGCGCGAGCGAGTGGCAACATTCGCCCGCGTGGCGCGGCCACGACTATGGCGCCTCCCGGCGCTGCACTCCCCGCTTAGTTCGGGGGAGAATTTCTTGGGCGTGGCTTCTTAAGCGTGGATTGGGCAAACCTCGGACGCAGACGCGCCGCGAGAACGGGATCGCTTACCTATTTCCCGTCACCCTGAGGCGGCCGCGAAGCGGCCCTCGAAGGGCGACGGCCCGGGCCGTGCATCCTTCGAGGCTCGCTACGCTCGCACCTCAGGATGACGGGAAAATGAAGGCGTGCGCTGTTTGACAATCGAATCGGAAAGAATCGTTACGAGCGATCGAGCGGCCCGTCGCGCAGGCGCGCCAGATCGAAGCGGTCGATCTCGCGGAGCAATTCCACGAAGGCCTCGGCGCCGCGTTGCAGCGCCGCCTCGCCTTTTGCCGGCGTAGCCAGCGTCGCATCGCCGACCGCGCCGGAGGGATGCAGATCCTGCGTCATCCAGGCAAAGCCGGCCGGCCGGGAGGCGCCGAGCCATTTGAACTCGGCCGCCATCGCCACGGTTTCCGGCGTCGCCTTCGGCGCCTTGTCCATGCGCACCGTGTCGGGCTTTGCCGCCAGCATCAGCGAGGTCTCGATGTCGCCGCCATGGATGCCGTGCCGTTTTTCGTCGCTCGAAAACGCGCCATCCGGATAGCCGAAGCGATGCCAGCCGACCGTGACCGCGAGCATGCCAAGCCGCGTGCGCAAATCGCGCGCCACCAATTCCATCGCCGCGACATTGCCGCCGTGGCTGGTGACGAGGACGAGCTTGCGCAATCCGGCCCGCTTAAGACTCTCGCCGAGCTCGGTCCAGACCGCGATCGCGGTGGTCGCCGACAGCGTCAGCGTGCCGGGATAGGACAAATGCTCGGCGGAAATGCCGATGCGCTGCACCGGCAAAAACGTGACCGGAAGATCGTCCGGCAGAACGTCCCGGACCCGCACCAGGTAGGCTTCGGCGATGAACGTATCGACGCCGAGCGGCAGATGCGGGCCGTGCTGTTCGACCGCGGCGAGCGGCAGCACGGCGATCCAGCGCGCGGTTTCCGCGCCGGCGATCTCCCGCCAGGTCATGTCCATCCAGTCGCGCAACGGCAGCATCTCGGGATCGCTCGCCAATGTCCTCGGTCTCTCCTATTCTCGCGTCACCGAGCCGAAGGGGCAACCGATGTCGTTGAAGATGGTTTTTCGCACCGCGTTAACGGGCGTCGCCGTCGCGGCGGGCGCCGCGGCCGGGCCGGCCTCCGCCCAGGCGCTCGACAAGGTCACCTTCGGCACCAACTGGGTGGCGGAGGCCGAGCATGGCGGCTTCTACCAGGCGCTCGCCGACGGCACCTACCGCAAATACGGCCTCGATGTGTCCATCAGGCAGGGCGGCCCGAACGCGAACAACCGCATCCTCTTGCCGGTCGGCAAGATCGACTTTTTCCTGTCCGCCAACAATCTGGAAGGTTTCGACGCGGTCACGCAAAACATACCGACGATCGAAGTCGCGGCTTTTTTCCAAAAGGACCCGCAGGTGCTGATCGCGCATCCGGATCAGAGCATCGAGAAACTTCAGGATTTGAAGAACCTGACCCTGTTCGTCTCGCAGGAAGGCGTCGCGACCTATTACCAATGGCTGAAAGCCACTTACGGCTTCAAGGATTCCCAGGTGAAGCCGTACACCTTCAATCCGCAGCCGTTCCTGGTGGACAAGAACAGCGCGATGCAAGGTTATGTGACGTCGGAGCCGTTCGCCATCGAGCAGGCCGCGCACTTCACGCCGAAAGTCTTTTTGCTCGCCGACGAGGGCCTTGCCGGCTATTCGACCCTGATCGAGACGCGCCGCGACCTCGTCGACAAGAAGCCCGATCTGGTGGCCCGCTTTATCGATGCCTCGATCATCGGCTGGTACAACTACATCTTTCACGACAACGGCGCGGCCAATGCGCTGATCAAGCAGCAGAACCCGGAAATGACCGATGATCTGCTGGCTTATTCGGTCGGCGCGATGAAAAAGTACGGCATCGTCGATTCCGGCGACGCCTTGACGCTCGGCGTCGGCGCCATGACCGACGTGCGTATGAAGAATTTTTTCGACGAGATGGCGCGCGCCGGCGTCGTCAAACCCGGCCTCGATTACCGCAAGGCCTACACGCTGCAATTCGTCGACAAGAAGGTCGGGCTCGACCTGCGGCCCAAACCGCAATGAAGCGTCATCCTGAGGTGGCCGCGAAGCGGCCCTCGAAGGATGGCAGCGGAGAGGCTGGGGCCGTCGCCCTTCGAGGCTCGCTTCGCTCGCACCTCAGGGTGACGGAAGAACTTTGATGCCATCGATCGCAACACACTCCACCGATTCGCTGGTCGCGCTGCGCGGCGTCGGCAAGACGTTTCCGAGCGGCACGCTGGCGCTTTCGGGTTTCGATCTAAACGTGCGCGGCGGCGAGTTCGTGTCGCTTCTCGGCCCGTCGGGATGCGGGAAATCGACTGCGTTACGGATCGTCGCGGGATTGAGCGAGCCAAGCGAGGGCGCCGTCGAATGGCCGTCGCCGCGAACGCCGGCCAGCAGCGAAAGCCGGATCGGCTTCGTGTTCCAGGAGCCGACGCTGATGCCGTGGACGAGCGTATTCAACAACGTGCTGCTGCCGCTCAAGCTCAAGGGCATTCCAACCGAGAAAGCGCGCGCGCGCGTCGTGGCGGCGCTCGACCGGGTCGGCCTGAAGGAGTTCGGCCGCGCTTTTCCGCGCGAACTGTCGGGCGGCATGCGCATGCGGGTCTCGATCGCGCGCGCGCTGGTCACCGAGCCGGCGCTGCTGCTGATGGACGAGCCGTTCGCCGCGCTCGACGAGATCACGCGCTTCAAGCTCAACAACGATCTCCTCCAGGTGTGGCAAGCGCTCGCCACAACGGTCGTGTTCGTCACCCATTCGGTGTTCGAATCGGTCTATCTGTCGAGCCGCATCGTGGTAATGGCGGCGCGGCCGGGCCGCGTCTTCACCGAGCTTAAAATCGACGCGCCGTATCCGCGCGATCAGGATTTCCGCACGTCCGCGGAATATGCCGCGTTCTGCCGCAGCACCTCGGAAGCGCTGGCGCAGGCGATGGCGGGAGGCGCGGCATGAACGCGCCAAGCGCAGCGCGCGAACGTCGCGACCGGACCTTGCGCATCGCGCTGCCGATCGTCGTCCTCGCGCTCGGACTTGCGATCTGGGAACTGGTGGTGCGGATCGAAAATATTCCGCCCTACGTGCTGCCCGACCCCGGACTGATCCTGCAAACACTGGTCTCCGATTGGGCTTTGCTGTTCCAATCGCTGCTGGTCACGCTTGCAACCACATTCGAGGGCTTTCTGCTCGCGGCGATCGGCGGCGTGGGCTTGGCCGTCCTGTTCAACCAATCGCGGCTGGTCGAATACTCGCTTTATCCCTATGCAGTGATCCTGCAAGTGACGCCGATCGTCGCCGTTGCGCCGCTGTTGCTGATCTATCTGCCGCAACCGCTCGCCGTTTTGGCGTGCGCCTGGATCGTGGCCTTCTTCCCGGTGCTGGCCAACACGACGCTCGGCCTGCACTCGGTCGACCGCAATCTTGCCGACCTGTTTACGCTTTACGGCGCCTCGCGCGGCCAGATGCTGTGGAATTTGAAACTGCCCTCGGCGCTGCCCTATATCCTCGGCGGCTTGCGCATTGCCGGCGGCCTGTCGCTCATCGGCGCCGTGGTCGCCGAGATCGCCGCCGGCTCGGCGGGCGCCGGCTCCGGCCTCGCCTACCGGATCGCCGAATCCGGCTATCGACTCAATATTCCGCGCATGTTCGCGGCGCTGCTGCTGCTGTCCGTCGCCGGCATCGTGATTTTCTATCTGCTGTCGGCGATCAATTACCTGGCACTTCGCCGCTGGCACGAAAGCGCGCTGGAACAGGAGCGATAATTCGCGATCACGGCAGCGCCATCGCCAGCACGCGCGCGACATGGATTGCCTTGCGTCCGGCGCCGTCGTGGATTTGATGCCTGCAGGATGTGCCGTCGGCGACAATGAGCGCGTCGTCGGGCGCTTTGCGCACGGCCGGCAGCAGCGATAGTTCGCCCATGGCGCGCGAAACTTCGATCGTATCGGCATGGAAGCCGAAGGCGCCGGCCATGCCGCAGCAGCTCGATTCGATCGTCTGCACTTCAAGATCGGGGACGAGTTTCAGCGTCGCCTCGACGGCCGGCATTGTATCGAAGGATTTTTGATGGCAGTGGCCATGCAACAGCGCGCGCTGCTTCATCGGCAGAAGCTTGAGATCGAGCTTTTCGGCTTTCGCCTCGCGCACCAGAAATTCCTCGAACAGCAGGGCATTAGCGGCGACCTCGTTCGCCGCACCGCTCCTCACCAGCGACGGGATTTCGTCGCGAAAGCTGAACAGGCAGCTTGGCTCGAGACCGATCACCGGTACGCCGCGTTCAACGTATGGCGCTAGCGCAGCAAGCGTCCGCTCCGCTTCCCGACGCGCTTCGTCGACCTTGCCGACGGAGAGGAAGGTCCGGCCGCAGCACAGTGGACGGGCGCCATCGCTCGGCGTCGCGAAGCTCACCTGATAACCGGCGGCAGTCAGCACCGCGAGCGCGGCGTCGATGTTTTCGCGTTCGAAGTAGCGATTGAACGTGTCGGCGAAGAGAACGACTTCGCGGCCCGTTACCTTCGCACTGTCCGCGTCTCTGAACCAATCCGCGCGCCACGTTGGCAGGCTACGGTGCGCGCTGAAGCCGCCAATCGCTTCCGAAAATCTTGTGGCACCGGGAACACTGTCGCGCAAGTTAAGCAACCAATGCAGCCGCGCCGCATAAGGCGCATAGCGCGGCAGATAGCCGACGAGGCGGTCGTGCAGCGACAGACCGAGTTTTTCGGTCCGAGCGCGGAGAACTTCGATCTTCATGCGCGCCATGTCGACGCCGGTCGGGCATTCGCGGCGGCAGGCTTTGCAGGAGACGCACAGTTTCAGCGTGTCGGCCATCTCGTCCGAGGTGAGCGCGTCGCGGCCGAGCTGGCCGGTGATGGCGAGCCGCAACGTATTGGCGCGGCCGCGGGTCACGTCGCGCTCATCGCGGGTGACGCGATAGCTCGGGCACATGACGCCGCCGGCAAGCGCGCGGCAGGCACCGTTGTTGTTGCACATTTCGATCGCGCCCTGAAATCCGCCGCCTTTGCCCGGATAGGCCGACCAATCGAGCGCTGTCGCGATGTCATCGGCGCGATAATCGGGGCCGTAGCGAAAATTGGCACGATCGTCGAATTTCGGCGCTCGCACGATCTTGCCGGGATTGAAAACATGTTGCGGGTCGAAGCGGTCCTTGACCTGCTCGAAGGCGTGCACCAGTTCGGCGCCGAACATTTTTTCGTGGAATTCCGAACGCACGATGCCGTCGCCGTGCTCGCCGGAATGCGAGCCTTTGTACTCGCGCACCATGGCGAAGGCTTCCTCGGCAATGGCGCGCATGACGCGCACATCCTTGTCGAGCCGCAGGTTGAGCACCGGGCGCACATGCAGGCAGCCGACCGCGGCATGCGCGTACCAGGTGCCGCGCGTGCCGTTTTTCGCGAAAATCTCGGTCAGCCGCGCGGTGTAGTCAGCGAGATTTTCGAGCGGCACGGCGCAGTCTTCGACGAAGGAGATCGGTTTGCCCTCCTCCTTCATCGACATCATGATGTTGAGTCCGGCGGTGCGCACTTCGGTGATGCCGGCTTGTAATTTAGGATCGAGCACTTCTACGACACCGCCCCATTCGGCGCCGCTCTTGTCCCACGAGATGCCGAGATCGCCGATCAGCGCGCCGAGCTGTTTCAACCGACGCAAATTCTCGTCATCGTCCTCGGCGAATTCGACGAACAGGATCGCCTCGGGATCGCCGCGCCGGAACGCATCGACGGTCGGCTTGAACATGGCGATGTCGCGGGCAAGGCCGAGCATGGTGCGGTCGATCAGCTCGACCGCAATCGGATTGAGTTTGACGATGTGCTGCGCCGCCAGCATCGCCTCGTGAAAGCTGCCGAAGTGACAAGCGCCGACGGCGCGGCGGCCAAGCAGCGGCGAGAGTTTCAGTTCGATCCCGGTCGAAAACGCGAGCGTGCCTTCCGAGCCGACGAGGAGGTGGGCGAGATTGATGTCGTTGCGCCCCGGCACAAGAGCATCGAGATTGTAGCCGCCGACGCGGCGCTGCACTTTCGGGAATCTCCGTTCGATCTCAGTTGCCTCGCGCGCGGCGATCGCGAGAAGATCGTGCACGAGCGTTTCCGGAACATTGACGGCGCTGTCACCCATGCGCCCAAAATGCGCGTGCGTGCCGTCGGCCAGCATGGCGTCAATCGACAGAACGTTCTCGCGCGTATTGCCGTAGCGCAAGGAGCGCGCGCCGCAGGAATTGTTGCCGACCATGCCGCCGATTGTGGCGCGCGACGCCGTCGATATGTCGACCGGGAACCAGAGGCCCGAAGGTCTTAGCTTGCGATTGAGCTCATCGAGCACGATGCCGGGCTCGACCGTGCAGCGCCGTCGATCGGCTTCGAGCTCGATGATGCCGTTGAGATGCGGCGAGCAGTCGACGATGAGCGATTCGTTGACGGTCTGCCCGGCCTGCGAAGTGCCGCCGCCGCGCGGCGTCACCGACACGCCTTCGGCGCGGCAAACTTCTATCGCCCGTTCGGCATCTTCGATCGAGCGCGGCGTCACCACGCCGAGCGGCATGATCTGGTAATGCGACGCGTCGGTGGAATAGCGCCCACGCGTGAAAGCGTCGAAGCGCACGTCGCCCACCTTTTCCGCCCTGAGGCGGCGTTCAAGCCCCGGCACGAGCCGCGCTGGCACGTTGTCCTCCACGCCCAAAAGTGACGCGATAACAATGCAATACGGTTTACGTCAATTAGACTTGACCCGAATGTCGCATTCGCTATTCAACGCCACAAGCCGCGCGCGCTCACGGACATGCGCCGCCGGGGCTAATCGATGCGTCCGAAGGAGTGCCGAAAATGCCGCAGAATGCTTCGCGCGCCGCCGGGCGTCACTTCCTGCAAATCCCAGGGCCGACGCCGCTGCCCGACCGCGTGCTGCGAGCGATGGATACCCCGATCATCGACCATCGCGGCCCGGAATTCGCCAAGCTCGCCAAAAGCTGCCTCGACGGCATCAAGACCATCTTCAAGACCACCAATCCGGTGATCATCTACACCGCGACCGGCACCGGCGCCTGGGAAGCGGCGCTGGTCAACACGCTGTCGCCGGGCGATCGGGTGCTGATGGTCGAGACCGGGCAGTTTGCCACGCTATGGAAGGTGATGGCGCAGAAGCTTGGGCTCAAGCCTGAATTCATTCCCGGCGACTGGCGCACCGGCGCCGACCCGGCAAAGATCGAAGAGCATCTGCGCAAGGACAAGGCGCACGAGATCAAAGCGGTCTGCGTGCTGCACAATGAGACCGCGACGGGCTGCCTGTCGCCGATCGAGCCGATCCGCAAAGCGATCAACTCAGCCGGCCACCCGGCGCTGTTCATGGTCGACACGATTTCATCGCTTGCCTCGACCGAATACCGCCACGACGAATGGGGCGTCGACGTCACCGTCGGTGGCGCGCAGAAAGGCCTGATGCTGCCGCCCGGCATGTCGTTCAATGCCGTCAGCGACAAGGCGCTCGCCGCGGCGAAGACGTCGAAAATGACGAAGTCGTTCTGGGCGTGGGACGACATGCTCACCATGAACAAGATCGGCTTCTTCCCCTACACGCCGGCAACGCAGATGCTGCAAGGCCTCGCGGTGTCGATAGAGATGCTGCACGAGGAAGGCCTCGACAACGTGTTCGCGCGGCACGCCCGGCTTGCGGAAGCCACGCGCCGCGCCGTGCGCGCCTGGGGTCTCGAAATCCTGTGCCGCGACCCGAAATATTATTCGCCGACCGTCACCGCGGTGCTGCTGCCGGATGGTCACGACGCCGACGCCTTCCGCAGCCTCGCGCTCGATACCTTCAATATTTCCTATGGCGCGAGCTTCGGCCCTTATGCCAAGAAATATTTCCGCATTGGCCATCTCGGCGACGTCAACGACGGCTGGCAGATCGGCGCGCTGGCGGCGACCGAAATGGCGCTGTCGCTTGCCGGCATCCCGCACAAGAAAGGCGGCGTGCAGGCGGCGATGGATTACATCGTCTCGGCCCATTCGGCCGGCGCACGCGCGGCCGCGGAGTAAGTCGTCCTCGTCATTCCGGGGCCGAGCGAAGCGAGGAGCCCGGAATCCATAATCCCTGTCGCGTGGATTAGGCCGAGCACGTTCCGCTCGTTTCGTGGTTATGGATTCCGGACTTGCCGCTTTGCGGCAATCCGGAATGACGGCTACGTCAGCGGCACGGCCGCGATGTGATCCTTGAACGCCTGCCGCGCGGCGATCGCCGCATACCAGCGCTCGAAATTCGCCAGCGGCGGCCGGTCGGGCACCAGCTGGCGAAAGCGATAGGCGATGATGCCGACGGGAATATCGCCGTAGGAGAAACCATTTCCCGCCAGATATTTGGTCCGCTCAAGCTGCTTGTCGAGAATGGCCATCGCCGCGGTCGTCTTTTTCTTCGACTCCTCGATCGCCGCGTGATTGCGCTTTTCCGGCGGCGTGCGGATCAAGCCCCAGAAGCATTCGAAGATCGCCGGCCCCGCGACTGCAAGCTGCCAGTCCATCCACTTGCCGGCCAACGCCCGCGTGCGCAGATCCGCCGGTTCGAGAATGGTCGACTTATGCTTGGCCGCGAGATAGCGCACGATCGAGTTCGACTCCCACAACAGGAAGCCGTCCTCCTCTTCGAGCGTCGGCACCAGCCCATTCGGATTCATCGCCAGATAAGCCGGCTCACGGTTTTTGCCGAACGGCCCGGCAATATCGATGCGTTCGTGCGGCAAGGCCATCTCGCCGACGGCCCACATCACTTTCTGAACGTTCGACGAGGTTTTTCGCCCCCAGATTTTTATCAAGATTTTCCTCCCGTGTATTTGTAACGCGCCGTGATGGGCGGTCATAACGGATGTAAGCGTGCGCTGGAACCGTCAATCGATCCGGCGCGCTTCCTCGGGCAGCATGATCGGGATGCCGTCGCGGATCGGATAAGCAAGCTTGGCCGCGCGCGAGATCAGCTCCTGCTTTTCCGCGTCGTATTCGAGCGGCGTCTTGGTCAACGGACAGACCAGGATTTCAAGGAGTTTTGGATCGACGCCGTCGGCGGGACGGTCTGACGGAGGTGTGGACATCGGGCGCTCCAGTTCGAGGCCTTTATATTTACTGCAAGGGTGTTTCGCCCGGCGTCTTGCTCTTGGCAAGCTCGATCTCGGTCACCGCGACCAAAATCTCGGCGCGGGTCTTGAGATCCGGCGCTTCAAGCATCGCCTGTTTCTCGGCGGCGTCATAAGGCGACATCATCGCCAGCGCGTTCACCAAGGCCTCGTTGGGCGCGTTCTCGATGCCCTCCCAATCGGCCTTGAGATTGTTGGCCTTAAGGAACGAGGTCAGCGCGCGAAGCAGCGCCTTGCGGTCGACCTCGTCCTCGCCCTTGCGCGCGGTGAAATCGTCGATGAACGGCTGATAGGTTACCCGGCACTGCCGGTACGGCGTGTCGATCACAAGCTCCTCTTCGAGCCGGAACCGCGCGACGCCGGTGAGCTGGATGAGGTAGCGGCCGTCGCCGCTCTCGGCGAATTGCGTCATGCGGCCGACGCAGCCCACGCGGAACAAATGCGGCTTGTTCTGATCCGGACCGGGATGCGCAGGATCGGGCTGGATCATGCCGACGAGACGGTGCGTGGAGCGCAGAGCGTCGTCGATCATCGCCAGATAGCGGGGCTCGAATATGTTGAGCGGCATCTGGCCGCGCGGCAGCAATAATGCTCCCGGCAGCGGAAATACCGGAATCACGGCTGGTAAAGCGTCGGGACCCTTATAGCTCGTATTCATCGGCATGTCGCACTCCACTCGCGACGGCACCGAAATCTGAATTTATGAAAATAAAATCGATGATAATCGCCTCCGGCCCTCGATGGTCGCTTCGTCGGTCGGACCCCATGCATCGAAAAACTGAACGAGCTGTTTTCGCGCGCCATCGTCATTCCATTTGCGGTCGCGCTTGACGATAGCGATCAGATGTTCGAGCGCGTCATGCCGCTGGCTCTTGCCGTTGAGCGCGAGCGCGAGATCGAAGCGCGCCTGATGGTCGAGCGGATTGGCGGCGACCTTTTGCTCGAGATCGGCAACCGGACCGAGCGTCTTGGCCTGCTCGGCGAGCTCGAGCGCGGCGCGCGCAGCGGCCACCGCGGCATCGTTGCGTTTGGCTTCCGGCACCATGGCGAGCGTTTGCCGCGCCTGGTCGAGTGCGCCGGTCTCGACGTAACAACGCACCAGGCCGGCGAGCGCCGGCACATTGGCGCTGTCCTCAGCGAGAAGCTGCGCATAGATCTCCGCCGCGCCCGCGGCATCGCCATCGGCGAGCGCGGTGTCGGCAACTTTCAGCAAATCCTTGGCCTCGCCGCCGATGCGGTCCTTGGTCAGCCGTTCGAGGAAAGCGACCACCTGGCCTTCCGGCAGCGCGCCCATGAAGCCGTCGGCCGGCTGGCCATTGACGAAGGCGATCACGGCCGGAATCGACTGAATGCCCATCTGGCCCGGGATCGCCGGGTGATCGTCGATATTCATCTTGACGAGCTTCACCTTGCCCTTGGCCGCCTTCACGGCCTTTTCCAGGACCGGGGTCAGCTGCTTGCACGGGCCGCACCAGGGCGCCCAGAAATCGACCAGCACCGGCTGGCGCTTGGATTCCTCGATGACGTCCTTGACGAAGGTTTGCGTGGTCGTGTCCTTGACCGACGCGTCCGCGGTTCCAGCTTCTTGCAACATCGACATTGACTTGCCCTTTGCCCGGCGAGCCGGAGCCTCCCTGTTTGCCTGATTAAATGGGCAGAAAACGGCCGAATGCAATCACGGTCTTTTCAGGCCACGGTTTCACGCAATGGGGCCGGAAACCATCTCGATCCGCGGCAGGTGTCCGGTGGCTTCGAGGAATTTGAGCAGCCCCTCGCGGGAAATCGTCGTCGTGCCGGTATTCACCAGGGGGTGAAAGTTGAGCACGGCGTGCTCCATCATGGCGGCGTCGAGCACGACCGCGACGCGGCAGGCGGTATCGTTGATTGCGGCAAACGGGGTTACCGAGCCGGGTTCGACGCCAAGGAGTTCACGCATCAGCTCGGCGGAGCCGAACGAGAACCGCCCGGACGCCCCAAGAACCCGGTGCAGCGACTTAAGTTCAATTGCCGCATCTTCACTCGCCACCACCAGGTACGGCGCATCCTTTTTGTCGCGCAGGAACAGGTTCTTGGTATGGCCGCCGGCAACCGCACCGCGCAGCTCGCGCGCCTCCTCGACGGTGAATACCGCCGGGTGAGTGACGGTCTTGTGGGCGATGCCGAGCCTATCCAGATAGGCAAAAAGCTCATCGGGCGTGGCCGGCATTCGCCGAATTTAGGCCTCCGTTCTTGCGGTTGCAAAGCGGTAAGCTCTTTGGCATAGCATTGCCGTGGCCGGCGCTAGCGCGCTTGGCCGCCTTACCCTTCTCGGATGCGGGTGTAGCTCAGGGGTAGAGCACAACCTTGCCAAGGTTGGGGTCGAGGGTTCGAATCCCTTCGCCCGCTCCAATTTCCCAGGCATGATTTGGCGCGCTGGCTTTGGCGACCGTGGACAACACTCTGCCATCCGCACGCCAGCGCGTGATCGCACTTTCGCTGCTCTGGCTCTCCGGCGCCTGTCTGCGGCTCACCGTCTTGGCGGTCCCGCCGGTGGTGCCGCTGTTGCACGCCGACCTGCATCTGTCGGAGACGGACATCGGCTGGCTGTCGAGCTTGCCGCCGATGATGTTTGCGATCGCCGCGGTGCCCGGCGCGGTGCTGATCGCCCGCTTTGGCATCGTGCCGGCTCTGGTTGTGGGATTGCTGCTCAATGCCGTCGGTTCGGCCGCGCGCGCGGCGTTTTCCGATGCCGCTTCCCTCTACGCGTCGACGATCGTGATGGCGGCCGGCGTCGCGATCATGCAGCCGTCGTTGCCGCCGCTGGTGCGGGCCTGGTTTCCGCAGCGCATCGGCTTCGCCACGGCGGTCTATACGACCGGGCTCCTGATCGGCGAAATTCTCGCCGCCGCGCTGACCATCCCGCTGGTGCTGCCGCTCGTCAACAACAGCTGGCGGCTGAACTTCGTTGTTTGGTCGATCCCGGTTCTGGTCACCGCAGTGCTCGTTGCGGTCTACGCTCCGCAATTCGGCGGCGCCAAATACGGCGCCAAAAGCATCGCGCCCGCCGCCGGACGCCGCTGGTGGCCGGATTGGCGGCGGCCGTTGATCTGGAAACTCGGCCTCATTCTCGGCAGCGTCAACGCAACTTATTTTGTGACGAATGCTTTTCTGCCCGATTACATGACTGCCGACGGCCGACCCGATCTCATCGGCAGCGCGCTCACGGCGATCAATCTCGGCCAGCTGCCGGCGGCCTTTTTGATGCTCGGCATTGCCGGCCGGCTGGTGACGCGGCCGTCGGCCTATGCCGCGACCGGATCGCTGGCGCTCATCTGCCTCGTCGGCATGCTGACGATGCACGGGGCTTGGATCGTGTTTTGGGCGGCCATATTGGGCTTCACCGGCGCGGTGACGCTGATCTTGGCCTTGGCGCTGCCGTCGGTGCTCAGCGCGCCCGACGATGTGCATCGCACCTCGGCCGGAATGTTCACCATCAGTTACGGCGTCGCGATGGTTCTATCGGTTATTGGCGGCTGGCTGTGGGATTTTACCCGCTCGCCGATCGCCGGCTTTGCCCCGGTGGCGGTGTGCGCCCTCTTGATCATCGCGCTGGCGTCGACTGTTCGCCACGCCGATCGCGAGCCTGCAAATTCCAACTAATACCCGACCGCCAGCGCGCCGCGTGTGCGCGGATCGGCGGCGCCGATAAAGCCCTCGGGCGTAACGAGGATCGACTCGGCCGACGTGAAGGGGCGCTGCGGCACGACCTTGTCGCCACGCGCTTGCAGCGCGGCCACAATATCGGGCGGAACCGCGGGCTCGGCGAACACCTGATCGGGCATCCATTGATTATGCACGCGCGGCGCCGCGACTGCGTCCGCGATATGCATGCCGCGGTCGATGACATTGACGATCACTTGCAACACGGCGGTGATGATGCGGCTGCCACCCGGCGAACCGGTGACGAGGAACGGCCTGCCGTCTTTCAAGATAATCGTCGGCGTCATCGACGAGACCGGCCGCTTGCCGGGCCCTGGCTCGTTGGCCTCGAAGCCGATCAGGCCGTAGGCGTTCGGCGCTTCGGGTTTGGCGGCGAAATCGTCAAGCTCGTTGTTAAGAAGAATGCCGGTGCCGTCCGCGACTAGCCCGACGCCATAACTGAAATTAAGCGTGTAAGTGTTGGAGACGGCATTGCCGAAACGGTCGACGATCGAGAAGTGCGTCGTGTTGTGGCCTTCGGGATCGCTACTGCCGCCGGCGCGGATGGCGCTCGCCGGGCTCGCATGTTCGGGATCTATGGTGGTGCGCCAGGCGGCGGCATAGCTCTTCGCGATGAGTTTTGCCACGGGAACCGTTACGGTATCCGGATCGCCGAGGAATAGCGCGCGATCGGCATAGGCGCGCTTCATCGCTTCGATCATGAGATAAAGCGTCTGCGTTTCATCGTCATGCGCGAGATCGTACCCTTCCAGGATGTTGAGCATCTCAATGAGCTCGACGCCGCCGGATGACGGCGGCGGCATCGAAACCACGTCGTAGCCGCGATAGGTGCCGCGCACCGGCGTGCGCTCGATGGCTCGGTAATTCTTCAAATCGGCGACGGTCATTACGCCGCCGGCGGCCTGCACCGCCACAGCGATTTTTTCGGCGATCGGCCCCTCGTAGAACGCGCGCGGCCCTTCGCGCGCAATGGTTTCAAGCGTGTCCGCGAGATCGCTTTGGACCAATCGATCGCCGGCCGACAGCGCACTGCCGTCGGCTTTTAGAAAAATCTTCGCCGCAGCCGGCCAGCGCGCAAGCCGCGCCAGAACATTGGTCTGCTCATCGGTAATGTCGTCATCGAGCGTGATGCCGTCGCGCGCCATGGCAATCGCGGGCGCGATCAGATCGGCAAGCGTGAAATGGCCGGAGCCGTATTTCTCCTCGGCAAGCGCCAGACCGGCCACGGTGCCCGGCACCCCGATAGCGAGCGCCGATTCGCGCGACTTCTGCGGATCGGCGTTGCCCTGCGCGTCGAGGAAGCTCTTGGCGTTAATCGCCGCCGGTGCGGTCTCGCGATAGTCGATCGCAGTGTCCTCGCCGTTAGCGAGGTGAATCACCATGAAGCCGCCGCCGCCAATATTGCCGGCGCGCGGATAGCTCGCGGCAAGGGCAAAACCGACCGCGACTGCGGCATCCACCCCATTGCCGCCCTTTTGCAGAATATCGACGCCGATACGCGCCGCGCGCGCCTCCTGCGCCACCACCATGCCGTTGCCGGCGGCAACGCCATCGGCACGCGCGATTCCGGCATCCGGACTGCGATCCTCGGCGCGCGCGGGAACATTGAGCGCGAGCATGCCGACGAGCGCGAAGCACGTCAGACGGCGCGGCAAACAAATGCGCGGGTTCACCATCGCTCGGACTGATGCGTTCCTGTTACAACATCGACGGCAGGACACGGTCCGGCGGGCGGTGGCCGTCGAGGAACGTCTTGATGTTGACGATGACCTTGTCGCCCATGTCGACGCGCCCTTCGATCGTGGCCGATGCCAGATGCGGCAACAGCACGACTTTGCCGGCGCGCGCGAGCTTGATGAGCTTGGGGCTCACGGCAGGTTCGTGCTCGAAAACGTCCAGTCCCGCGCCCGCGATTTCCTCCGCCTCGATGAGGCGGGCCAGCGCGTTCTCGTCGATCACCTCGCCGCGCGCGGTGTTGACGATGTAGGCGTCGGAGCGGACGAGCTTGAGGCGCCGCGCCGAAAGCAGATGATACGTCGCCGGCGTGTGCGGACAGTTGATCGAGATGATGTCCATGCGGGCGAGCATCTGATCGAGGCTCTCCCAATAAGTCGCGTGCAGTTCTTCTTCGATTTCCGGGGGAACGCGGCGGCGGTCGTGATAGTGAATCTTCAGACCGAAGGCGTGCGCCCGGCGCGCCACCGCTTGGCCGATGCGGCCCATCCCGACAATGCCCAGCCGCTTGCCCCAGATGCGATGGCCGAGCATCCAAGTCGGACTCCAACCGCCCCATTCGCGGTCGCCGGTGAGCACTTGCGCACCCTCGGCCAATCGGCGCGGCACCGCGAGGATCAGCGCCATGGTCATGTCGGCGGTATCCTCGGTGAGCACGCCCGGCGTATTGGTCACGGTGATGCCGCGCTGCACGGCGGTCGCCACATCGATGTTATCGACGCCGTTGCCAAAATTGGCGATGAGCTTCAATCGTTCGCCGGATTGACTGAGCACGGATCTGTCGATGTGGTCGGTCACCGTCGGGACGATGACATCGGCGGTCTTTGCCGCCTCGACCAGCTGGGCCTGACTCATGGGTCCGTCTTCGTGATTGAGGCGGGCGTCGAATAATTCGCGCATGCGCATTTCGACGCTGTCCGGCAGCCTGCGGGTGACCACGACCAGCGGCTTCTTGCCCGTCGCCATTCGCTGCCTCTTGCGCCGGTTGCCTGGAACGCTTGCAACAATTCAGCCTGGAAATTCAGCCTGTTGCAACGACCGTCCGCCGCCTCCGCCCGTTCAGGTCTCTTTAACCCCGCTCGCCGACACTTGCGGCGGGAGGTGGTTCATTAAAATCTCTCTACCAGATGGCTGCGTAGCCACAAAGCGCGCCGGGGCGCTCCGGCGTATTTGCGCGTCGATAACGCGACCCAGTCAAGTCGCGATGGCATTGCGCACGCACAGGCGGCTCATTCAGTTGAGGGCCGCGATGGCGGCGCTCCTCATGCTGATTTGCGCGGCGGGGTTGGCCCGAGCCAGCGAAGCCAGCCCAAGCGGGCTGCCGGTTCCGCGTTTCGTCAGCGTCAAGGCGGACCGTGTCACGGTGCGCGACGGCCCGGACAAAGACCACGACGTCTCCTGGATCTATACCCGCGTCGGCTGGCCGGTCGAAATCACCGCCGAATTCGAGGACTGGCGCCGCATCCGCGACTCCGACGGCTCGGAAGGCTGGGTCTATCACTCACTGCTGTCGGGAAAGCGCATGGCAGCCGTGCAGCTTAAATCGAAGACCGCTCTGGCGGCGCTTTATGAAAAGCCCGACGCCACCAGTGCGGTGACCGCGCGGCTGCAAGTCGGCGTGCTCGGCACCGTCAAACGCTGCACCGGGACCTGGTGCCAAATCAGCGGCGAGGATTTCGACGGCTGGGTCCCGCAGAACGAGCTGTGGGGCGTTTATCCGGACGAAAAGATCGATTGATTTCGGTTTCGTCAGCCCTGCTTGCGGCGCAGACGCACCACGACGTCGATGCGCGCGATCTCATAGCCCTCGGGCGGGACCGGCGCCTTACCGACAACCACGTCGCTCGACGGGATGTCCATGAGATCGTTTTGGTCTTCGATGAAAAAGTGGTGATGCTCGGAATTGTTGGTGTCGAAATAGGCCTTCGAGCCGTCCACCGCGACCTGGCGCAACAGGCCGACCTCGGTGAATTGATGGAGCGTGTTGTAGACGGTGGCGAGCGAAACCGGCACCTTGGCGTGGGTCGCTTCCTCGTAGAGCATTTCCGCCGTCACATGGCGGTCGCCTTTGGCGAACAAAATCCAACCCAGCGCCATGCGTTGCCGCGTCGGCCGCAAGCCGACGTCGCGCAGCTTGGCCTTGACGTCGTGCCACGGGCAACCCGTAAGATCGGCACGCCCCGCCTGAGGCTGCTGGTTCGTCGGCGCGGTAGGCCCAAAAGCAAATGAACTCGCAGATAAACTCGATTGTGGCATAGCGGCACCGGTATGGCGGTCAGGCCGAAAAGATCGTTGCAAGTGAAATTACTATACGCCACCCTATGTCTGCTGCAACTCCCTCGCCACTAAGCCGCGGGACCGGGTTTTCACCGCGGCCGTGGCCATAGGGGGATGCGCTTTGCCGCATTGCCCCAATATGTTAGGGATTCAACCATCGGCCGGAAACGGCGGAGCTGGACTAAAGATGCAGGAGCGCCGTTCGAACTTCGAGTACGAGGACCTGCTGGCCTGCGGGCGGGGCGAGCTTTTTGGCGAAGGTCCGCAACTGCCGCTGCCGCCGATGCTGATGTTCGATCGTATTTCCGAAATCGCGGAAGTGGGCGGCGAATACGGCAAGGGCCTGGTCCGCGCGGTGCTCGAGCTTAAGCCCGACCTCTGGTTCTTCCCCTGTCACTTCAAGGGCGATCCGGTCATGCCCGGCTGCCTTGGCCTCGATGCGCTGTGGCAATTGCTCGGCTTCTTTCTCGGCTGGCTCGGCTCGCCGGGTAAGGGCCGCGCACTCGGCATGGGCGAGATCAAGTTTTCGGGGCAGGTGCTGCCGACGATGAAGAACATCGTCTATGGCATCGACATCAAGCGCGTGATGCGCTCGAAACTCGTTCTCGGCATTGCCGACGGCTGGCTCTCGGCGGACGGCTCCGTGATCTATCGTGCGCTCGACCTGAAGGTCGGCCTGTTCAACAACGCAGCGCCGCAGCCCAACGAAGCCTGATACATCAGCACCTGGCTGAGGCGGACGAGGCAAATATGAAACGCGTGGTCGTCACCGGGATGGGCATCGTCTCGTCCATCGGCAACAACACGCAGGAAGTGCTCGCTTCGCTGCGCGAAG
>Ga0210394_10002399_pt1 | contig 25826 bp, 24 predicted proteins | sample IncBWC12MmetaG_FD_160121 | JGI IMG/M metagenome (GOLD analysis project Ga0210394, IMG submission 160121) | Forest soil microbial communities from Barre Woods Harvard Forest LTER site, Petersham, Massachusetts, United States - Inc-BW-C-12-M | ecosystem: Environmental > Terrestrial > Soil >...
CCCGGTGCATCGCCGCCAGAGCCTCGTTTACAAGCCTATACCGAAACTTACGGTCGAAAACGGCAAAACCAATCCTTGAAGTGAGTAGTCCTTTGAAGACTTCCCCTGAGAAATCTGACGCCCGCATAGAGACCTCTCTCTCTGTGTGGAATTCATGAAATGATTGTGGAAGCTTCTCAGGAAGGGGGACTGCTGAGAACTAACTAACCTATAATGCCTCGGCGGCTTATTGTCGATAGAAGTAGCCTCGATTGTTGTCGATAGGAGTAGCTCCGATTGGACGACTCTGACCCAAGCTAGCCAAGGCTCGCCCTTTGCATGTGTCCTCGCGTTATTCTCCTGGACACACTTTGGTTGATCAACGGGGAAGATTACGTAAGGGGTAACCATACATCGTCTAAGTACCACTCGTACCGATGGCTCTCGGGTTAAGCGGCTTTGATTGTGACGGGTTTGTCGCTAGCCCGCCTGCCGGGGCATTCCTTGTTCCGACTTAGCCGGTTCGCTTCTCGGAATGCGGTGAGCAAGCTGCTTACGTATTTCTACTTGCAGCGTAAACTCTTCTAAAGTCATCTATGTATATATAACCTTCCTGGGTACGCGTCGTCCGCGAGGTAGATATGAGTGACGATCAGTCTGGCGGCCCTGATCTCGCGGTACTGGTGAGCAAGCTTGCGCTGCACCAACATCTCTGCTTGATCTACGCAACGCAGGAAGAGCAGTTTTCGGCCGCGATACCTTTCCTGAAAAGTGGTTTAGAGCGGGGCGAGAAGTGCCTCTACGTCGCGGATCCCAAAACCACCACGGCTTTGATAAATGCGATGCGGGCAGATGGGATCGATGTCGATAATGCTCTGCGGCAGGGCAGCTTCACGATCACAAAAGGATATCCGCTTCCCGGCAACTTTGTTCCCGATAGAATGGTTAACTTCCTGGCGGAGTCTGTGAAGGCAGCGAAGTCGGCAGGCTACTCGGCCTTAAGGGTGATGGGCGAAATGGCTTGGGTGACCGGAATCGAGCCTCGCCCTGAGCGCCTGATAGAGTTCGAAGCTAAGGTCAATGATCTTCTCCGCGACTACGACTTCCTGGGAATCTGCCAATACGATCGCAAGCTTTTTGCTCCGGAAGTGCTTCTGGAAATTCTTCGCACCCATCCCACTGTAGGCTACGACTCATTCGTCTGCGAGAACCCTTACTATGTTCCTCCGGACGAGTATCTGAATCCTGATCACCATGAGCGTGAGATTGAACGGATGTTGACCAGAATGCGAGAGGACACGGCGACTAAGGAAAAACTGAGGCAGGGCGAGCAAGAACAACGCCAAATATCCGCGCAATTGGAAAGAGAGCGCGCTCGCTTGGTCGAGGCTCAGGAGGTGGCGAAAATCGGAAGTTGGGAAGCGGACTTGCAGAGCTTGAATGTGACTTGGTCAGAGCAAACACACCGCATCTTTGAGACTGATTCCTCTCGTTTCGAACCCACGCGTCCAAAGTTCCTCGAGTTCATTCATCCTGCGGACCGCGCGAGAGTGGATGCAGCGTTGGTAGCGTCTCTCGATAAGCAGTCGCCTTGCGCGGTCAAGTATCGGATCGTTATGCCGGATGGCCGCGTCAAAATTCTCGAGGAGCGCTGGAAAGCTTTTCATGATAAAGAAGGAAAGCCGGTTCGTGTTGCGGGCATTTGCCGTGACGTCACCGAACGTGTACGAGCCGAGGAGAAACTCCGGCGCCTTTCCGGCATGTTTCTCAGCGTACAGGACGAAGAGCGGCGAAAGATCGCCCGCGACTTGCATGATTTTACGGGCCAGAACCTCGTTGCTTTGGCAACCATGCTTGGTCAACTTCGGGGATACATTCCTTCGAAAGAGCGGAAATCGCGCCGGCTTCTCTCCGCGTGTAAGGCGCTGGTGGACCGGTGTATTGGCGAAGTTCGTACGCTGTCTTACGTGCTTCATCCTCCCGCATTGGACAAGACAGGATTAATTGGCGCTATTCGCGAATATGTGCGGGGTTTCACCAAGCGAAGTGGAATTCATGTGGAATTAGAAGTCTCCCCGCGCGTCGGACGGACCGCGCGAGAAGTCGAGTTAGCCTTATTCCGCGTTGTACAGGAGAGCCTCACGAACATCCAACGGCACTCAGGCAGCCAGCACGCCAAGATACGCGTTGACCGCGATTCGAACCTTACGCTGGAGATCAGCGACTATCGCAGTGAAGGTCTCGGCACTTTGCCAAGGCACACCCGCAAATCCGCCTTCCAATTTGGCGTCGGCATCAGAAGTATGCAGGAGCGTGTGAATTTAATCGGCGGTCGACTGGAAATCGACACGACAGACCACGGAACGGTAGTGCGAGTGACCGTGCCGCTTGGAGACGGGTATGAAAAAACTACGTATTCTGGTAGCTGACGATCACGCGCTCATCCGGCGCGGCGCGCGCGCAGTCCTTCAGAGCCAGCGAGGCTGGAGAGTCGTGGGCGAGGCGGGGAACGGGACAGAGGCGGTAGAAAAGGTGAAGAGGCTGAAGCCCGACGTAGCCATAGTGGATATCAGCATGCCTGAGTTAGACGGTGTACAAGTGACCCGTCAAATCCGAGAAACCGTCCCAAACACTAAGGTTCTCGTGCTGACGATGCACGACTCGGACCAAGTGGTTGAGAATGTACTCGATGCTGGAGCTCAGGGCTACGTCTTGAAATCTGACCTCACGGCATCCCTCGTGAAGGCCGTGAAAGAGGTTTCTGGGGGAAGGCGATCGCTCACGCCCAAAGTGTCCGAGATCGTCGTCAAAGGATTTCTCAAAGTGAGGAGCGACAATGGAGCAGAAGGGAAAACAGGCACTCAACCGACATCGCGGCAACTTGAAATCATTCGCCTCTTAGCCCAAGGCAAAATAAATAAGGAGATTGCGTGCCAACTGGGAATCGCCGTTAGAACTGTTGAGGCTCACCGGGCGAACATCATGCAGAAGCTTGGGCTCCACTCTTTAGCTGATATTGTTCAGTATGCTTTGCGTCAGGGAATAATCTCACTGCAAAGCAGATAACCCGATCCGAGCCAGTGCATGGGAATGACAGAGTACTTACAGTCTTGCACGCTTTCCATTTCGTAAATCCGTCCCTGAGTGGTCCCGATCTGAACTCCCGCACTGTTCCATAACGGAAGCGGCTGGCATACAAATTTCCCTGCCTACACCCGCAAGTTACCGCCCACGAAAGAGTTACTTTGATCCTCGCCTCTGGCCACGCCCGTGCAATGGGCTGATCCAATTCTCCGTCGTTGGAGAAGTAGTCGAGCCGTCGCCCCCAAGGAAGGCAAAAAAATGCGGAAACTTATGATGGCCACGCTGGCCACGCCGATGCTTTTTCTCGCTGTAGCCGTGCACGCAGGCCCCAAGCACATCAGACACATCGCTACCGCTGCTCCCCGCGCAGTCGGGCGCACGGTGGAAAATATGGTCACGTTCAAAGATCGCGGCCTGGCACTGAATCAATGGATTTTGATGGGTGCAGTTTTATTCGACGCGAAAACCAGTCTCGATCTCACCCGCCGATGCCCGGAACCCTGCGAAAACTATGGTGCAGTCTGGGGGGCACATCCACCTGCCGCTCGCGTATACGGCCTGCTCGGCCTGACCGGAATCTACTACTCCACTCTTAACCAAGTTGCTTGGGAGGTTTCCTACGAAGAAACCAATCCAGCGGGGCGTAGTTTTGAGCGCTACTTCGTTCTCGCTGCCGCTGTGGTTCACGCAAGACTGGCCGTTCGCAATACCCAAATTCACCCCGCACCACAAACGGCTGTGCCGCCGGAGTTGAAGGCAGATCATGCGATCCACTAGTTCATTTTGTGCAGCGTCCCCAGGCAAAACAGGCTTAGCCTGCGCGGGACTGTTCGCCTCAATTCTTTTTGCCTCACAGGTTCTCGCACAAGCATCACCCCCGCTTCGCGACGCGATACCATTTGGACGCTTGATCATTGACAGTCAGATTGGGAATGAGCGTGAACTCGGGTTCAAGCCTCCCGATCTCGGCGTCGGATTCAGCTTCGAGAAATTGCTTGGACCTAGCATCGAATTGCAAAGCTTTGCTGAGTATTCCCCCGACAAGAAATACATAACGAATAATGGAAACAATTTCCTATGGGGAGCTAAGGGCATTTGGTTCCTTCGCTGCCGCTTTGGCCTAACCAGTGAAGTGCGTCGTAGCTATCTCTGGACCTCACAATTCAACAAGAGCGGCTGGGTCTTTGCCCCAGGCTTGATGATCCGCGACAGCTTTGGCACGAGGTCAGGCAGATTCTCAGTCGATTACGTTATCCCGAGGGGCTGCGTCTGGGCTGCGCAGTGTCGTTTGCCCCCGGATGGCATTCAATCAAACCGGACGCAAGGACCGGAGTTTAGTCAGGAATTTCGCGCACTATCATTGGGGCCGAAATACACCATGCGCTTGGGCGGTAAGCTCGCTTTCTACCATTTTTGTGACCAATCTAATCCGCTGGTGATCGTGCCTCGTACGTGCCGCTTCGCAAATACGATGGCGCTGACCTTACGACTGGAACTCGGCGGCAGAGACGAGTGGTATTGAGTACGACTCCGCGAAACCTCGCCCTCATCCTGAACAGTATGATGGGAGCAGTCGGGCTAACCGAAGAATCCCTTGATCCTTCCACCCTGGTCCCGGGCATGTAAAATGATTGATCTGGCCGGCGTAACTGAAACCCGGCACAGGAGCGGTTCCATGCCACATTCTTTAGAGCGGTATTTCCTTGCGATGGCGATGCTGCTGGCCTTCGGGACTTCCGTCTATGCGCAGCTTTCGCCCGAAACGCCAGACATCCCGCCCAGATTTGAAGCGCCCACCTCGTTCTACGACTACGTCAAGCGCGACGTAATGGTCCCTATGCGTGACGGCGTGAAGCTGCACACGGTGATCGTCGTTCCGCGCGGGGCGCGCCATGCGCCGATCGTCCTGACGCGCACGCCCTACAACGCTTCGGGCCGCACCGAGCGCGAAGCTTCGCCATATATGCTCGCGACTCTGCCGCAGGGTGACGAGGTATTCGTGCGCGACGGTTATATCCGCGTCTTCCAGGATATTCGCGGGAAGTACGGATCTGAAGGTGATTATGTGATGACGCGCCCGCTGCGGGGGCCGCTCAATAACACCAGCACAGACGAATCCACCGATGCCTACGACACGATCGATTGGCTGGTGAAGAATGTACCCGAGTCCAACGGTAAGGTAGGCATGCTGGGAAGTTCCTACGAAGGCTTCACCGTGGTCATGGCGCTAGTCAATCCGCATCCTGCGCTAAAGGTTACGGCGCCAATGAGTCCGATGGTGGACGGCTGGATGGGGGACGACTGGTTCCACTTTGGCGCTTTTCGGCAGACGAATCTCGATTACTTCACTGAACAGACCACCGTAAAGGGCGAAGGCCATCCGATCGTGCGCCGGGGCTATGACGATTACGAAAATTTCCTGCGCGCCGGCTCCGCGGGCGATTTTGCGAAGTCAGCAGGACTCGATCAATTGCCCTGGTGGCGCAAAACCGCAGAGCATCCCGCTTACGATTCGTTCTGGCAGGAACAGGCGCTCGACAAAACCATGGCCGCGCAGCCGCTGAAGGTCCCCACCATGTGGATTCAGGGATTGTGGGATCAGGAAGACATGTGGGGAGCTATCCACTCGTACCTCGCCGTGGAACCAAAAGACCGCGACAACAACATGAATTTCCTGGTGATGGGGCCCTGGCGGCACAGCGGCGTGAATTACGACGGCTACTCGCTCGGCCCGCTGAAGTGGGAAGGCGACACGGCGCTGCAGTTCCGTCGCGACGTGCTCAAGCCTTTCTTCGATCAATATCTGAAGGACGGCGCGCCCAAGGCCGACACGCCGCCCGTTTTTATCTACAACACCGGCGAAAATCACTGGGACCGGCTGAAGTCCTGGCCGCTTTCGTGTGACAGCGGGTGCGCCGCTAAATCGAAGCCGCTTTATCTAACCGCGGCTTTTGGTTTGTCGTTTGACGCGCCCGACGCATCGGCCGAGCGCGATTCGAAAACGGCGAAAGGCTATGACGAATACGTCTCCGATCCGGCCAAGCCGGTGCCGTATCAGCCGCGGCCGGTGCGCTTTGCGAATGGCGACGAGTGGAGGCGTTGGCTGCTCATGGACCAGCGCAGCGTGGCGGATCGGCCAGATGTCCTGACCTATGTCACGCCGCCGCTCGCGGAGCCGGTCCGCGTCAGCGGCGCACCGATTGTGAATTTGGTCGCCGCGACGAGCGGCACCGATAGCGACTGGGTGGTGAAATTGATCGACGTCTATCCCGAAGAAGTTCCCAGCCAGCCCGAAATGGGCGGCTACGAACTGAATATCGGCATGGATATTTTTCGCGGCCGATATCGGGAGAGCTTCGAGAAGCCCAAGGCGATCGCGCCGAATACTCCGCTTACCTACAAATTCACGCTACCGATGGCGAACCATGTCTTCCTGCCGGGACACAGAATCATGGTGCAGGTGCAGTCGAGCTGGTTTCCGCTTTATGATCGCAATCCGCAAACGTTCGTGCCGAATATCTTTTTCGCCAAATCCGAAGACTATGTGAAGGCCACGCAGCGCATTTATCACCAGCCTGGCGCAGCCAGCTTTATCGATTTGCCGGCGGTGTCGGACGCGGGGAATGCGCTGACCAAGGCGAGTAAGTAGCAGCTTGCCAGACTAAACGACGCGCCGATCGCAATGACGCGTTACTCGTGGCGGAACGGCTCGTTACTTCTGGTCGGGGGCGATGCTCGGGTCGCCGATTTCATTATTGTATTGCGCCGTATCGGACGGCACGCAGAACATCTCCCGGATATCGAAGCCACGAGGCTGCAATCGCAGCGGAAATTTAACCAGCGGCTGCCAGGGCTGCGTGTACATCTTCGGGTCGTCGATGGTCAACGTCAGTTCCATGTTGTCGTGATCGATGCGGTGATAGCGTTCTTCCACTTTTAGCTCGCTGCTGTGCGGACGCCCCGCATTATCCAGCCAAGTTTTCTCGTCCATTCCGATGGTTTCGACGACAAACGTGTAGTCGTCCACCCATTTGCCCACCGAATATCCGTTCCATCGCGGTTCCGGATTTTTGGGGAGCTCTCGTCCGTCGGTCCAGATCGTGCGCCACGTCCGAGACAGTTGACTCAACGCGATCATGTGGTCAGGCATCTGTGCGAGTTCGATCATCCTGAATTCGTAAAGCTCGAGGCGCGGAAATCCCGGCGGGTCGCAGATGTCCAGCGGATCGTTTCCAAGCACCGCGGCGACTGATCGGACACTCATTCCGGTTGGCTTATGTGCTTTGAGCGTTGCCTCACCTAAAGGTGTGTAAGGCAACTGACGCGGGATATTGCGCTCGTCGGGTTCTCCTCCGGGAGGGCTGTTATTGCCCTTCAGAACCGCGGGGTATTCGTGCGCGCCCGTTGCCTGGATTCCTGGCGCGGCGCCGCCTCCGGCGGGAGGATCGCCTGCCGCGTACCATGCTCCGGAAAGGTCACGCCGCGGAGCCGGCGCTGGCTTCAGACCGTCGTACGCAGACTTGCGCAGCGGCACGCTATTCCATTTGTCGATTTTGACGTCGTCCACGGATGCGGGTGGAGCGGTTTGCGCGCGCAGGCTCGGTAGCAGACACAGCGCCGAAAGCACCGCAACTATAGGGACCGTCGAAATCGCAGGTCTGGGCATGTTCAGATTTCTCCGGCAGCGGAATTTCGCCGACACGAGACGCGCAGGCGACTTACGGCTTGAACGGTTGCCCATTGATCACGATACGTCCCTTGAAGCGCCCGATCGGCCGCCCAACTTTAGCCGGCGTCACTTCAATCTCCACCTGATCGCCGGGCTTGAACGTAGTATTCGTCCAGCCCAGTGTCGATTGCTGCACCAGGTTCTGAGTCTCTATCACCCAATGCACAGTGTTGCCACTCTCATCTTTTGCATCGACCTTCACGAAAACGTGGGGATTCGCCCAAATGTACTCGGTCACCGTGCCCTTTACCGTGACAGTCTTTTCAGTGTCGTAGGACGCGTTGCCGTGATGCGCGAGCAAGGGCAGGGAAGCCGCCAGGAAGCTTACAACCAAGAGCGAAATGGTCCCGACCTTATTTCTCACAGGATTCCTCCACTATTGCATGCGAGTGTACTCGTTTCACGTGAGATGGATAAGGAAAAAATGAAGGACATGTCAGGCTATCGCGAAGTCGACCGGACCGGCTCCAATTCTGAATATTTTTGCCATTCTCGGCAGTTACTCCTTCGAAGCTGTGCCGTCTGGGACAGCCAGATAGCACGTGGCCCTGCGGCTAAAATGAAGGACAACTAGCGAATGCATCTAAAGGCAAATCGAGGACACATCGATGGGCTACGAGCTTCACATCACGCGAGCCAAATCCTGGGCGCTGAATACCAAACATCGGATTTCGGCGGAAGAGTGGCTTGCGTATGTTGAGAAGGACCCCGAGCTTTCGCTTTCACCAGATGGCGGCCCGTACTTCGCCAAATGGAGCGGCAAGTCCAAACTCACCGAGCCGTGGCTTGACTGGCATGACGGCAACATCGAAACGAAAAGTCCCGACGAGGCATTGATCGACAAGATGGTGGCGATTGCTCGCGAGTTAGGCGCGACGGTCCAAGGCGATGACGGTGAGATCTATCAAAGCGGCCATGAGCCGCCTCGTCATCCCCAGCCATCCGTGTTGGATCGCCTGCGTTATAAGTTACGCGCGCTGCTCCCGGCTCGGCCGCTAAAGGAGATCGATCCTCCCTTCCGCGTCGGAGATCGGGTAGTGGACACATTCCACCGAATCGCCACGGTAGTTGAGATCGATCCCAAATCCAATCACGGACTCGGAAAAGTGAGGGTTCGTTACGACGACGGGCGAGAAATAAGCTCCATGCTCGTCGCCCCAGGCCTCAGCCCCATTCAGCACGCTGAAAAATAGAATTGAGCGCCTGTTGAAAACTGTCGCGAAAGAACGCGCGGCGTTCTGGAAAATCCAGCGCGCAGAGACTAGAATGATTCATCGATGGCGATACCCCGTTTCGTCCACCTTCACGTCCACACTGATTACAGTCTGCTCGACGGCGCTTGCGACATCACGGAACTGGTAAACGAGGCAGCCCACCAGGGCATGCCCGCCGTGGCCGTCACTGATCACGGCAATCTTTTTGCCGCTGAGCACTTTCATCACGAAGCCTCCACGCGAGGCGTGAAGCCGATTATCGGCTGCGAAGTCTACGTCGCGCGCACCAGCCGCCATGATCGCGGCGAGAAAACCAACGGCGATTCGGGGCGCCCGGGCCGCCCTTCGGCTGGAAGTAACGGCGAATCCAACGGACAAAACGGCGACGTCTCCCAACGTGGCACGAATCACCTCGTGTTGCTCTGCGAAAATGCGGAAGGCTACCGCAACCTGATTTATCTGGTTTCCAAAGGCTTCCTGGAAGGCTTCTACTACAAGCCGCGCATCGATTACGATCTGCTGGCAAAGCATAGCAGCGGACTCATCGCGCTATCGGCGTGCCTGAGCGGCGCGGTGGCAGAGCCCCTCATTGACGGCCGTCTTGACGACGCGCGCGACGCCGCTTACCGCCTGCGCGATATTTTTGGCAAAAGCAATTTCTTCCTTGAAGTGCAGGATCAGGGCCTGGAAATCGATCAGCCGGTGAATCGCGAACTCGTGCGTCTCTCGCGCGAAAGCGGCATTCCTCTGGTGGCCACGAACGATTGCCATTACCTCACGCGCGCCGACGCCCGCGCGCAGGAAGTGCTGCTCTGTATCCAGACCGGCAAGACCATGTCCGATCCGCAGCGCATGCGCTTTGCCACCGATCAGTTTTATTTCAAGACGGCCGAGGAGATGGCGCATGTCTTCGGCGAATTGCCAGACGCGCTGGAACGCACGGCCGCAATAGCCGAACGCTGCAACGTGCGCATCGACCCCGTGCGCAATTCCTTCCCCGAATTCAAGGTCCCCGAGGGCCACACGATCGATAGCTTTTTCGAACGCGCCGCGCGCGAAGGCTTCGCCGAACGCGTGCCGTTCCTCGAAAAGCTCGCCAAGCAGGGCTGGCTGCGGCGCCCTCTCGCGGAATACGAGAACCGGCTTTCCGCCGAAATCAAGATGATCATGAAGATGCGCTACGCCGGCTACTTCCTGATCGTCTGGGATTTCATGCGCTATGCCCGCGCTCAAGGCATTCCCGTGGGACCGGGCAGGGGATCAGCCGCAGGCAGCTTGGTGAGCTATGCGCTGAAAATTACGGATGTCGATCCTCTGCAATACGATTTGCTCTTCGAGCGCTTCCTGAATCCCGAGCGCGTCTCCATGCCCGACATCGACATAGATTTCTGCATGCGGCGGCGCGGCGAAGTGATCGATTACGTCACGCAGAAATATGGCCGGGACAACGTCGCGCAGATCATTACCTTCGGCACCATGGCGGCCAAGGCAGCGCTCAAAGACGTCGGCCGCGCGCTGGATTTGCCTTACGGCGACGTGGATAAGCTCGCCAAGCTCGTTCCCAATCAGCTCAACATCGAGCTCGAAGACGCGGTGAAGCAATCCGGCCAGCTTCGCTCTGCGATCGAAAGCGACGAGCGCTTCAAGGATCTCCTCGAAGTGGCCAAACGCCTCGAAGGACTCGCGCGGCACGCTTCCACGCATGCTGCCGGCGTGGTCATCTCGCCGCAGCCTCTGATCGAACTGCTCCCCGTCTACAAAACGAATCGCGAAGAAATCACCACGCAGTACGACATGAAGGGCCTCGAGCGCCTGGGCTTGCTGAAGATGGATTTCCTCGGCCTGACCACGCTCACGGTTCTCTCCGATACCGTGAAGCTGATCGCCGCCAATCGCCGCGAGCAGGTTGATCTGGAGACGCTTTCGCTTGACGATACCGCCACGTACCAGCTTTTCTCGCGCGGCGATACCACGGCAATCTTCCAGTTTGAGTCGCACGGCATGCGAGACATCCTGCGCCGCTATCAGCCCACCCGGCTGGAAGATTTAACTGCGCTCAACGCGCTCTATCGCCCCGGGCCCATCCAGGGCGGGATGATTGACGACTTCATCTCGCGCAAGCACGGCAAGAAAAAAGTCGCCTACGATCTGCCGGAACTGAAGGAAATCCTCGAGGAAACCTACGGCGTCATCCTGTATCAAGAGCAGGTTATGCAGATCGCCAACCGCCTGGCCGGCTTCTCGCTCGGCGAAGCCGACATCCTGCGGCGCGCCATGGGCAAAAAGAATCGCGACGAAATGGCCGCGCAGCGCGAGAAGTTCCTCACCGGCTGCGCCGTAAAAAAAATCCCACTGAAAAAAGCCGAGCGCATTTTCGATCTCATGGCCGAATTTGCCGGATATGGCTTCAACAAATCGCACTCCTGCGCGTATGCACTACTGGCCTATCAGACGGCTTGGCTCAAGACTCACTACGCCGTCGAATTCATGGCCGCCCTGCTCACGTCGGAAACAGGCAACACGGAAAAAGCTGTAAAGTACATTCACGAAGCGAAGGGCATGGGCATCACCGTGCTTCCTCCGGATGTGAATACCAGCGACGTCGATTTCACTCCCGTCGGTGAACAGATTCGCTTCGGCATGCGCGCCATCAAGAACGTAGGCGAAAACACGGTTCGCGGCATTCTTGAAGCACGTCAGAAGCTTGGCAAGTTCCGCTCGATCTTCGAACTCTGCGACTCGGTGGACCCGCGCCTCCTGAACCGCCGTGTTCTGGAGAGCCTGGTCAAATCGGGTGCGCTCGATTCGCTTGGCGCTCGCCGCTCCCAGCTTTACGCTGTGCTCGACCGCTCTATGGAGCGAGGCCAGAAGATCCAGCGCGATAGCGCCAGCACGCAGCACGGCCTTTTTGTCGCGGGCGCAGGTGGTTCCGGGCACGCGCCGCTCGAACCGGAACTTCCCGACGCCGAAGAGTGGCCCGAGTACGAATTGCTGGCCAACGAATTCGCCACCCTCGGTTTTTACATTTCCGGGCATCCCCTGGATAAATACTCCGCGCGCCTCAAGGAATTGAAAGCCGTCGAGCTTGCCGCTATGGAAGGCCGCCGCAACGGCGAAGACATCGTCATCGGCGCGCTCGTCTCTTCGACGCGCCCGATGCGTTCGCGCAAAGGCGATCGCTGGGCCATCCTGAATCTGCAGGATATGACCGGCGAGCTCGAAGCGCTCGTCTTCCCGGAAGCCTTCGCGCGTCTTGAGGCCGTGCTGAAATCCGGCGTGCCGTTGCTTTTGCGCGGGCGGGTCAACGTGGAGGATGCCGGAACGCGAGTAGCCATCCAGGAGGCAAAGCCGCTTGACGGAATCGCCGGCGCGCCGGAAACTGCGGCCCGCATGCGCGTGCGCATCGACCTGAGCGCCATGGACGAAATGACCCTTGATCAAATCAAGACGGTGCTTGCAGGTTCGCCGGGGCCATGCCCCATCGCTTTTGATATATTCGACCCAGACGGTTCGATGGCTACCCTCTCATCCAACCAACGAGTTCGCATCGACGAGCGCCTGGTGAACCGGCTGCAGGAAATGCCCGGCGTCGGCTCTGTCGAAGTGGTGCGCTAGGAAACACAGATGGAAAAGCGTCAACGCCGCCGCGAACTCGAACAGCTCGAAAGGGAAGTGGACGATTTGCAGCGGCTTTCGCGGAACGGTTCCTCGCCGCCGGAGCTCGCCAAGATCCGCGAGCAGGTCTCCGAATTGCGCCGCGAATTCTTCACCCACATCGGCGCTTGGCAGCGCACGCAGCTCGCCCGTCATCCACAGCGGCCGTACACACTCGACTTCATTCGCCTGCTCTGCACCGATTTCTCCGAACTGCATGGAGACCGTGCATTCGGCGACGATCCCGCCATCGTCGGCGGATTCGCGCGCTTCCACGGCCGGCCGGTGCTCGTAATGGGACATCAGAAGGGCCGCGACACCAAGCAGCGCGTGGCACGCAACTTCGGCCAGGCCAAGCCCGAGGGTTACCGCAAGGCGCTGCGCCTGATGAAGCTGGCCGCCAAGTTTGGGCGGCCCATTCTCACATTCGTGGATACGCCGGGCGCTTACCCCGGACTCGACGCCGAAGAGCGCGGCCAAGCCGAGGCCATCGCCGTCAATCTTCGCGCGATGTCGCGCCTCCCCGTGCCCATCATCGTCACCATCACGGGCGAAGGCGGCTCCGGCGGCGCTTTGGCCATCGCCGTCGGCGATCAGATCAATATGCTCGAGAATTCGATCTACTCGGTGATTTCGCCGGAGGGCTGCGCTTCGATTCTGTGGCGCGATGCGTCCAAAGCCGAACTTGCCGCCGAAGCCTTGCGCATAACGGCCAAGGACCTCATTGAATTCGGCATCGTGGACGAAATCGTTCCGGAACCCGAGGGCGGCGCCCACAGCGATCACGAAGCTGCCGCGCAGCTTCTGGAACCCGTCCTCGTGCGGGCGCTGGACGAGCTCACCGTGAAGTCTGTTCCCGAATTGCTCGAGCGCCGCTACGCCAAGTTCCGCCGCATGGGTCAACTCGCCGCCGCCGTCTCCGGCTAATCCACCGCTCCCTCAGACCGTTCGGGCCTCGTGATGACAGCGTAAGCGCTGAGCTGCACGCTCCGTAATCGTGGCAGTAAAATTTCAGTCTTTTCGCCGCAATGGGCACGTGCCGGATAAGAAACGTCCGCGCTTCGAAATATTGTGAGTGCTTCTTATTTGGTTTAATTTATGAGCCGTCATGATTCCGATCAAAGAAGACAGCGAAGTACAGGTCGCCGATCCTTTCCGGCCCTACGAACGCCTGGTCAAAATCAAGCTGATGAAGAAGACCGTCGAGGTCCCGGAGAAGAATTCGCTCTTACGCTGCTTTCAGTTTTTGAGTCCGGAGACGATCCCTTACGGCAGGTTCTGCTGGAATCAGGATTGCCAATATTGCCGTGTGATGGCCAAGCTGCCCGACGACGACAAGCCGCGCGAGATGCTCAGTTGCAAATTCATGGTCATGCCGGGAATGGAAATCACGGAGATCAGCCCGGAATTGAAGCTTTGCCTCAAGCCCATTTTGCGGAAGTAAGTTCGGTACACAACCCAGCCCCCCAGCCCCTGGCGACAGTGACTCGGGAGCCCTCAAAAAAATCCGAATGCTAAAATGAGAACAGCGGAATCAGCAGTTCCGCTGATTCCGCCGTCCGCCCTTCTCTTCCTGTGACCCCACGCCACCAGACTCAGGCTTATGCGGTCGCCGCAGCCGTCCCCGCAGATTGCTTCTGCATCTGCCCCATCATTTGCCGCATGGCCGCGAGATGACCGGGAGTCCGACTCTCGCTCCACGCTTCGAAGCGTTCCGCTGCCTTTTCCAGGTGCGCGAAAAACTGTGGATTCGCGAACATCTTCCGGAACTGCGGAATCACCGGCTTGACGCGTTCCCAGACGCCAAAAAACTCGCCGCTCGTCTCGAAGAAGAGGTCTTCGTGCAGCAGCCCATAATTGAGCAGTGCGCAGGCGTTCTCCCAATAGCTAAGCACCTGCATGGCGAGCGCGCCGTTTTCCGTGCCCGGCCCGGCGATACGTGCGGAATCCTCTACGGTCTGCACGAAGTAGTTCCTGAAATACCAATCGCGTGCCTGACGAAGCTTAGCCTCGCGCCTTAAATCGTAAACCTGCAGGTGAAGCTGTGCTTGCTCGTGCGTCGGTTTCGTTCCCATTTTCCTTTTCTCCTTCTTTATTTTTCGTCTTTCAAAATCACTTTCTGAATCGTAGCGTCCTGGCTACCGCGTACCGTAAGTAAGCTCCTTCCTTATTTCGCCCTCCCGATCCATCTCCTCGCTGGGACCGAAATCTTCCATTTCGTGTATTTGCCGGATCTCCACTTCGGCGCCACCGTCGAAAGGAGCTCGCTTGAGCCAATCGACCGCTTCGTCCATGGACTTCACTTTCCACAGCCAAAATCCGCCGATCAGATCCTTGGTCTCCGCGAAGGGCCCATCGGTAACGATCCGCTTTCCGTCGCCGAACTTTACGCGCTTGCCCTTCGCGCTGGAACGCAACCCTTCCATAGCCAGCAGGATGCCGGCCTTCTGTAGTTCTTCGTTGTACTTGCCCATCTTGGCGAGAAGCTCCGGGCTGGGAAGAATGCCTGCCTCGGACTCCTTACAGGCTTTGACGACCACCATTACTCGCATTTGATCTCTCCTTTGTTTTTGGCTCGGAGCGACCGCCCTCTGCTCCCTTAGCCTGCTCTGTTATTAAGTCGAACGAGACTCCCCAAAATCGACAGCTTGGTCTGAATTACCGAAGTCTGCTTTTACCGACGTGTTTCGCAACACTTTATTTCGCAGCGGCGGTCTTGTTGTCGTGCGCCTGCTGCAGGCCGCGGATGTCAATTTTCTCCATTTGCAACATCGCCTTCATGACTCGGCCCGATTTCTGGGGATCGGGATCGCTCATCAGCTTGCCCAATGCGGTGGGGATCACCTGCCAGGACACCCCGAATTTGTCCTCGAGCCAGCCGCATCTCTTTTTCCTCCCGTTCTCACAGAGTTTTTCCCATATCTCATCCAGTTCCTCTTGCGTTTCGCAGTTCACAAAGAACGAAATTGCAGGGGAGAAAGTGAATCCAGGGCCGCCGTTCAACGCGATGAACTCCTGTCCATCGAGCTGAAAGGTCGCGGACATCACCGCTCCTTTTGGCCCGGGCCCCTCCTCGCCATAACGCGAGATGCTTCCAATCTTTGAATTCTTGAAGATGGAGGTGTAGAACTTCGCTGCCTCTTCAGCTTTGCCATCGAACCACAAAAATGGGGTAATCCTTTGCATAAATCCCTCCTGTCGGTCTCTCCGGATTCTTATTCGACCTACATCCGCAATGCGAAACAAGACGGGACAGCAGGATGAGCGCCGCGTGATCGATTTTTACGGCAAAGAGGTGCTGCCCCGCGTGCCAAGAAGCAAGGCGGCGGCCTAAAAAAGCGTGGAGAAAAAGCACAGCCGCCGCGTTTTGCTAGTTTGCCGCTCCACGAATTACCGCGCCCTTAGCGACTGTCACCTCGGTGCTCGCCCCAGTCGCAGCGCTAATGGTATCCCCAGTGATAGCCCCGGTGACAGGAAGTCCCGCAACGTCCACGACGGGCCGTATCTCCACCGTGCCCCAGCGGCCCCCCGGAATGCGCGCCGCGATATCGATCGCTTCGTCGAGGTCCTTCGCCTCCACCAAGAAGAAGCCGCCGAGTTGTTCGCGCGTCTCGGCAAAGGGACCATCCGTCACCATGCGCTTATCTCCGCGAACTCGTACGCTTGTCGCCGTCGCCGTTGGGTGCAGTGGCACCGCGGACAAATATTTCCCTTCCGAGTTCAGTTCCTGCGCGTACTGTGTCGAATCCCGATAGCACTCCTCGCACTGCTTCTCGCTTAAGGCAGTCTCATCCTTATAGATCAGCATCGCGTATTTCATCTCTTTGCCTCCATCGGTTGCCTCGGGCTTCTGGACTCGGCACGACATGGCCCTTAGTTTGTGTAGCGCCGCCTTTAGGCCGGCATTGTCCCGAGCCTCATATGGCCATCTTCTATAGTATGTCGAACGGCGCGTCTTCAAATCGACAGTTATGCAATAAAATTTTATGATCAGGCATGCCCCAGGATGCAGCCGCCACCGTTGAAGCTGTCTACCGCGCCGACTGGGGCCGCATTGTAGCCACATTGATTCGGCTCGTTGGCGACTTTGACCTGGCCGAAGAGTGCGCGCAAGAAGCTTTCACGGCTGCCGTGAACCAGTGGCGCGAATCGGGCGTGCCCGATATTCCCCGCGCCTGGATTATCCAGACGGCCCGCAACAAGGCCATCGACCGCATCCGCCGGCAGGGCCGCTTTCGGGAAAAGTTGGTTTCGTATGCTGTTTCAGGTTTCGTCCGTGAGAGCGAAGAACCCGATTACGACGCCCCCGAAATTTCCGATGATCGTCTTCGCCTGATTTTCACCTGCTGCCATCCGGCTTTGGCGCTCGAATCGCAGGTCGCTCTTACCCTGCGCACCCTCTGTGGTCTCGATACGGACCAAATCGCGCGGGCGTTCCTTGTACCCGAACCGACCATGGCCCAGCGGCTGGTTCGTGCCAAGCGAAAAATTCGCGATGCCGGCATTCCCTATGCGGTTCCGGAAAAAAAGGAATTGCCGTCTCGCCTCGATGCGGTCCTCGCGGCGATCTATCTGATTTTCAACGAAGGCTACACCGCCACCCGGGGTGAGCGTCTGGTGAGGGCCGACCTTTGCAGCGAGGCCATTCGTCTGGGGCGCCTCGTACAAAACCTGATGGCGCCTGATCCTCCGGCCGACGTGATCGGGCTGCTTGCGCTCATGTTGCTCCATGACTCGCGGCGGGATGCAAGGTCAGACAACGCTGGCGACCTTGTGGTTCTCGAGGAACAAGACCGCAGTCGCTGGAACCAAATGCAAATTGCCGAAGGGCTCCTGCTTGTCGAGAAAGCCACGCGCTCGGACCCCGGTCCGTTCGCGCTGCAAGCGGCCATCGCGTCGGTCCATTGTCGCGCAGCGCGCGCCGAAGACACGCGCTGGCGCCGGATCGTCCAGTTGTACGAGCAACTCGAACGCGTGCAGCCCTCCCCGGTTGTCTCTCTCAATCGTGCCGTAGCTGTCGCCATGGCCGAAGGTCCTCGCGCAGGACTCGCGTTAATCGACGCTCTAGCGGCCACGAGCGAGCTCGATAACTATCATCTGCTGCATGCCGCGCGCGCCGACCTGCTGCGGCGCGCCGGCTCGCGCGACGAAGCCGCCAAAAGTTATGAGCGCGCGCTCGCGCTCGTCACCAACGACAGCGAACGCCGCTTCCTCGAACGCCGCCTCCGTGAAGTTCAATCCCAGAAGGACGCCAGCGCCGCATCCGCACAGCCTTAGGGGCCGAGCTGGCCGAACACAAATAAAGAAGTCTGCGATGGGATAGATTTACGAGGAGGACTTGAGCTGCGTAACCATCTCCGCGAGCCAGTCTTCCAGCAGTAGCCGCTGCTTGGCGTTCGTGTCCCTGAAGGCGAGGCCCATCCCGCAGTTGCTATGGCAGTAGACCACTTTGGCTTTGGTTTCGAATACCCCTTCGTCTTTGAGAATCCGCAAGTGAACCAACTCCCCCTCGGGGAAGGGGTTTAGCGTTTCAATGTAGCAGCCACCAATGCCAAGTTCAGAAGTGCGAGCCGAGAGTTTAGTTCGAGACGATACGTCGGTTACCTCAGCGGAAGCGACAAAAGGGCAACGCCGCACCGACCGCTTTTTGGCCGGTTGGGAGTCCCCACCGTTAGCCGGCGTGGCGCCTCGAGCCGCTCGTTTGGATCGATCTTCGCGCATCGTTCAGGTCTCTTGGAACCGACCTGCTCTTTGCCCTGTTCCCTAAGTTTGTTTCGCTTCGAAGTTACAGCGCAACACCCCGCTGCGTGGCTGTTGCCGTTGCCGATAACGCCGATAACCGCACCTCGCAGCCGGTCTTATGGTAATATCTGCATTTAAAGGGGAGTGCGGGAGGGCCGGGTGAAAGCCAAAACGAAATTCGGAATTGGCATCGGCATCATCTTGATGTCGCTGTCGGCTCTGGCCTGGATGGGCGCCAAGCAGAGCCAGACCTACTATCACACCATCGCCGAACTCTCCTCGCTCAGCTCATCGGCCATGCATCAGCGCATTCGCATAGGTGGCGACGTGGCTGCGGGATCGATCCAGCACCTGCCCGGCCGTGTGGATTTCGTCCTGACGGAACAAGGCCGGACGCTGCCGGTGAGCTACGTTGGTTCCGATCCGCTTCCGGACACCTTTAAAGACGGCGCGCAATGCTTGATCGAGGGGCACGCCATGCCCAACGGGCGCTTTGTCGCGGAACAATTGCAAGCGAAGTGCGCCTCGAAGTATGAAGCCGCGCCAGGCGGCAACGAGTCGTCTCAGCCCGCTTCCAGTTCGGATCGCAAGAGCTAACGGTTGACCGCAATCCTAGGGGCTTAATTTAGGGGGGAGTCAGTGGACCTGTTTGGATCATTTGCCCTGCTTCTTGCCTTCCTCTGCGGACTTTATGCGTTTGGTGGTGGCATCGCGGCCATCATTACGCGCCGTCCGCTGCTGATCAAAAGCGCGCGCAACGCCGGCATGGCGGTATGCGTGCTCATCTGGCTGGGCTTTGGCAGCCTCGCTTATCTTTTCCAGACGGACAATTTCTCCATGGCCTACGTCGTGGAGCATAGCAACCGCACGCTCCCGGCGTTTTTCAAATTCGCGGCTATCTGGGCGGGGCAGCAGGGCTCGCTGCTGTTCTGGAGCTTCCTGCTCTCGATTTACGTCTTTTCCGTTTTGTTCACGTACCGCGGCAAGCATCCCGAACTGATGCCCTACGTCGGCGTCGTTATGGTCGGCGTGCAGCTTTTCTTCCTCACGCTGAATAATTTCATCGCCAGCCCATTTGGGATTTTGGGCTCGGCCGCGCCTAGTGGGGCGATGCAGTGGATCATGCGCGGCGACGGCAATGGCCTCAATCCGCTGCTGCAATATCCGGAGATGGTGATCCATCCGCCGATCCTTTATTCCGGATATACGGGCTTCACCATTCCCTTTGCTTTCGCGCTCGCCGCCTTGCTCGGCCGCTATCCCGGCGAAAAATGGATTCACCTCACGCGTCGCTGGACCATGATCGCCTGGGGCTTCCAGGGTGTAGGGATCCTGCTTGGCGCGCATTGGGCCTATGCCGTGCTCGGATGGGGCGGCTACTGGATGTGGGACCCGGTAGAAAACGCGTCGCTCATGCCCTGGCTCACCGGCACGGCGTTCCTGCATTCAGTGATGATGCAGGAAAAGCGCGGGATGATGCGCGTGTGGAATGTGTGGCTCGTTTTCACTACGTTCCTGCTGACCATCTTCGGCACCTTCCTGACGCGCAGCGGCGTGGTCAATTCCGTGCATGCCTTCGCGCAATCCAGTATTGGCCCGTGGTTTCTCGGCTTCATTGGCTTGGTTTTGCTGGTGTGCCTGGCCTCGTACTGGCGCAATCGCGATTACCTGCGCAGCGACAACACCCTCGATTCGCTGGTGTCGCGCGAATCAAGCTTCCTGTTCAACAATCTGATTTTGCTGGTCGCCTGCGTCGCTGTGATTTCCGGAACCTTGTTCCCGGTGCTTTCGGAATGGGTACGCGGAACGAAGATCAGCGTCGGCGTGCCGTTCTTTAACGCGATCAATCTGCCCATCGCCATGTTTTTGCTTTTCCTTACCGGAGTCGGCCCGCTGCTGGCCTGGCGCAAAACGTCCATGGCCAGCTTACGCAAAAATTTTGGAGGGCCGCTGCTGATCGGCATCGTGGCCGGGATCGTCGGCATGGCGCTGGGTCTCCGCGGTTTTTACGTCGTGACGTGCATGATCCTCTCCGTGTTCGTCACGCTGACGATCCTGCTCGAGTTCTATCGCGGCGCGCGCGTCATCGCTTCGCGCAGCAATACCAACCTGCTTTCCGGCGTCGCCCAACTCACCATGCGCAATACGCGCCGCTACGGTGGCTACATCGTGCATTTTGGTATTGTGCTGATCTTCATCGGCATCTCCGGCACAGCCTTCAATCAGGATAAGCAGGCCGATTTGCCGCCCGGCGCGCAAATGACGATCGGCCCGTACCGCCTCACGCACCAGACGTTCGACAGCACAGACTTGGCGAACTACAAATCCGAGCGCGCTACCATCGCCGTTGACCGCGATGGAAAGCAGATCATCATGCTGTATCCCGAGAAGCGGTTTTATCCTTCGAACCAGCAATCGGGCACCATGGTGGCCATCTACTCCACGCTGAAAGAAGATCTTTACGTTGTCTACGCCGGCCACAGCCCGGAGACGAATCAGCCCGTCATTCACGCGTATTTGAATCCGCTGGTGAAGTGGATTTGGCTGGGCGGCGCGGTCATGGTAATTGGCACATTGCTCGCCATGGTCCCGAACCGCCAGCCCATGTTGGCGCTGCGCACTGCAGTCGAGCCTTCTCGCGTTGCGCCGCCGTTTTCTCCTTCGCCCGCGCCCATACAGCACTACGACGGCCATGATTGACATGTCTATGCCAGATTTTTGTGGGTCGCGGCTTCAGCCGCGACATAAGCGTCTCGAAACAATTGGGGCTTCAGCCCCTGACGAGAAAGGTGTAAACGTAGCGCCGCGGTCTTCAGCGCGGCACAAAAACTCCACCATGCCGCGAATCCGGAATCGTAGTGTCTACTTTTGCCTTCTCGCTTTCGTGGCCGCGGCATTGACAACGAGCACCGCGCCCCTCTTCGCCCAGGCGCTCGTAGAGACCAGTGACCGCGCCAAAGCACTCGGCAAGCAGCTCATGTGCACCTGCGGTTGCGGCGATACCGCCGGCTCCTGCAGCCATCCTGGCGCGGCATTTTCTGGACCCTGCGACGTCGCTAAAGGCAAGCTCAAGGAAATGAATGAGCGCATCGACCGCGGAGAGTCAGACAGCACCATCTTGCAGGGTTTCGTGAAGGAGTACGGCGAAGCGGCGCTCGCGGCGCCGCCTGCTCGCGGACTTAATTGGTTCGCCTACACGTTTCCGGCCGTCGCGTTTGCCATCGGCCTCGGGTTGATCGTAATGATTATTCGCGTATGGCGCCATCGGCCTCAGATGATGGCGCCTGCATCCGGGCCCGCCGTTTCGCCCGAAATGCTGGCGCATGCTCGCCGCCAGATAGAACGCGACATACAAGATGATTGAAAGCTGGACTCCCACCGCATAACCATGACTTCCGCAATGCTGATCACTCTCGTGGCCATCGATATCGATACGCTCGCCGTGATTGCCTGCGTCGCGCTCACAGCCGCCGTGCTGATTTTCGTGTTCATGATCAAGCCCGATCTCTCCGATTCCGCTCCTCACCGCTCGCACCTCGATCAGCTTATGGAACGCCGCGACATCATTTACGATAATCTGCGCGACCTGAAGTTCGAATATCGCACCGGCAAATTCGCCGAAGAAGATTACGAGCAGATGAAGCAGGGTCTAGAAGCCGAAGCCGCGCTCGTGCTCGCCGAAATCGAGCGCGTTACCGACAGCCCCGGCAGCTTGCCGCGGTCCGACGCCGCCGTCCGCGGCCGCGCCGTGCCTACCGTCCCCGGGGCAGGGAACTAACAACCATGCCGAGCATTCTGCTAACTAGGATCGTTTCCGGGTGCCCCATCCTTCGCGCCCAAGGACAGGCATTGGTCAAGCATCGCGAAGACGTTAGTCGCAAGCAGAACTTGAGCAATGAAGCGCGCGAAGGGTGGGATCTGCGCTTTGCTCTTGCCCGAGCGATTCGGAGTGCGCTCGCCTGCGCCGTCCTCATTTTTGCCTTCGCCGCCGCAGCCGCCGCCGGCACCGTCACTGGCGTCATCCACAATGGCACCGACGGCAGCCTCGCCACCGGCGTGGACGTCATCTTGATTCAACTTCAAGGCGGCATGCAGCCGGTGGTCAACACGAAAACCGACTCCAAGGGCGCTTACAAATTCGATTTTCCCGCTATCGGCCAGCAGCCCATGCTCATTCGCGCCGTCTATCACGGCGTGATGTTCCATCAGCCGCTGCCGCCGGGCCGCGACAACGTTGACGTCACCGTCTATGAGCCTTCCGCCGATTCCAAAATCGTGAACGTCGGCTCGCGAGTCATAGTCCTGCAGCCCAACGGCAGCAATTTGCTGGTCGGCGAAGAGTACGCGCTGCAGAATGCGTCCCAGCCGCCCAAAGCTTTCTTCAACGAGAAGGGCGATTTCGCATTTCAGCTTCCCCAGGGCGCGCAGATGGGTCAAGTCTCTTCCTGGGGACCTTCGGGCATGCCCGTGGTGCAGGGCACCATGGACAAGGGCAAAGGCAAATACGCTATCGCCTACGCTTTTCAACCAGGCGATAACGGCGTACGCTTCTCTTATCAGCTTCCGTATCCTTCGAATCACGCCGATCTACGCCTGACTTCCGACTATTCCGTGGGACGCGTGATGCTGGTCGCACCGCCCTCCGTGCAGGTCAAGAGCGATGGCTTCACGGCCGCCGGCACCGAGCAAGGGTTCAATCTCTATACGCGCGACACCGTTCCCGCTGGTTTGCCGTTTGACGTGTCGGTTTCCGGCACCGCGCCGCCTCCGCAAGCTTCACAGAACGATCAGCAGGGAAATGATCAGGATCCTGCGGTGAATAGCCGCGCCAATGAGACCATTCAGGCGCTGCCGAACCGCCTCGACAGCTTGCGCTGGATCATCATCGGCGGATTCGCCGCGCTCGTCGTTATCGGCGTGCTGTTGCTTTGGCGCCAGCCGGCGCTCGCCACAGCTGCGGGAGTCGGCGACCTGTCTGTCCCAGCACCACCTGCGCAGGGCCCGCGCAAGCGCAAACTGCCTCCCCCACCCCAATACGCGCAAGAACGGCGTGTTTCAGGAACCCCGGCCTCACCGATGGCGCGTGCTGCGGTATCCGCACCGGTCGCGTCTGTTGCCGTTGCGGATCCCGCTATCGCCGGCGTGGAGAGCGAAGTCCAGAACAGCCTCGACACCCTAAAGGACAAGCTCTTTCGCCTCGAACTCCGCCGCCAGGCCGGCACTATCACCGAAGAGGACTACGCAAGCGAGCGCGCCCGCACCGAGGCAATCCTGCGCGAACTCGTCCGAGGTTAGCGGTCGCCGTGCCAGATGGATCCGCAAATCATTCGCGGGGCGGATTGGGCGTGGAATTTGTGCAATTCGCCAAACGCTACGGTGCCCGGTTTGCCCTCCGCAACGTCTCTCTTTCCATCGCGCCCGGCGAATGCGTCGCTCTGGTCGGTCCCAACGGTTCCGGCAAAACCACGTTGCTGAAAGCCGCCGCTTTGCTGATCCGCCCCACCGCCGGTCGCGTGCAGTTCTCTGGCGCCAGCGCTAACGGCGCTGGACACGGTTCGCACGATGATCCCGCAGGCGTCAAGCGCTACATCGGTTTGGTTTCGCACAGCATCTTGCTCTACGACGATCTCACCGCCGAAGAGAACCTCGTTCTCTTCGCCCGTCTCTATGGCCTCGATTTGCCTGAGGGCCGCTCCCTGGCCGCCCTCGAGCCTGCGGGTCTCGCCGCCCGCGGCAAGGATCTCGTGCGCAATTTTTCCCGCGGCATGCGCCAGCGCCTGGCCATCGCCCGCGCTCTGCTCGCCGGGCCGAAGCTTTTGCTCCTAGACGAGCCCGCCACTGGTCTTGACCGCGCCGGCCAGCAATGGCTCGGTGAGACGCTCGCGAATCTCGCGGCCGCGGGATGCACGGTGCTCATGAGCACGCACGGAGCGGGAGACTCGAACGCCTTCGTCACGCGCGCGATTCGCCTCATCGGCGGATCGATTGCCGAAGATTCCGCTGTCTCCGGCGATGCGCGGTCCATGCTGGCCGCGGCGCTCGCCGCGCATCAGGAGGCCTGAGTGGCGCTGGCCCGGCCCATCGGCATACTGCTCGCAAAGGAACTGCGCACCGAATTTCGCACGCGCGAATTGCTCGTGAGCACGCTCGTTTTCGTGCTCATTGTGCTCGTGCTTTTCAGCTTCACTTTCGACCCCACCACCGCCGAATCGCGCCGTTTCGGCCCCGGCCTGCTCTGGCTGGCGCTTTTGTTCGCAGGCTCCCTGATGCTCCATCCTTCGTTTACGCGCGAGCAATCGAACGAAACCATCGTGGCGCTGCGCATGGCGCCTATCGAGCCCATTTCGATCATAGGCGCAAAGATCTTGGCGAATTTTTGTTTTCTGCTGGTCGCCGAACTCGTGCTGCTGCCTGTCTTCGCCGCGCTCTACAACTTGCGTATTGTCCCGGTGCTCGGCAGGCTCGTTGCCGTGCTGGTGCTGGGTACGCTCGCGCTCTCCATCGTCGGCACCGTCTTCGCTGCTATCTCTTCGCAAGCGCGCATGCGCGAATTGCTTCTGCCGCTGCTGCTCCTGCCGCTGCTGACGCCGGCGCTCGTGGCCAGCGCCGAGGCAACCGCGGGCCTCTTCGAAAATCCGCCTGCGCTGGCGCCGGTTTGGGTGGGAGTGCTGACCGCGTTTGATACTATATTTTTGACGGTGACCTGGCTTTTCGGCGAATATCTGCTGGAGGAGTGACCCCGCGCGCTTAAAACCGCGCGGACTGGCATTAACGATGGCCTCGGCCGCACACACGATCCAAACGCAGAAGACCGGCGGGCAAGCCCTCGCCACGCTTGCCGTTGCGCTGCTCCTCGGCGTGGCCGCCTATTGCGCGCTTTTCGTCGCGCCCAACGAAGCCACCATGGGCCTCATCCAGCGTATCTTTTATTTCCATGTCCCCTTCGGCTGGTCGGCGTTCGTCGCTTTCGCAATCTCGTTTGTCTCCAGCATCGCCTATCTCCGCAGCCGCGCGCCCAAATGGGATTGGCTGGCCGTGTCGTCCGCGGAAGTCGGCGTGCCATTTGTTACGGTGATGCTGGTGACCGGCCCGATCTGGGCGCATCCCGTGTGGGGCATCTGGTGGACTTGGGACGCGCGGCTCACCTCAACGTTCGTGCTCTGGGTGCTTTACGTTTGCTATCTGCTGCTCCGCACGTTGATCGACGAGCCCGAACGCCGCGCCGTGGTCTCGGCGGTCTTCAACATCTTCGCGGCATTCGATATTCCGCTGGTCTATTTTTCGATCTGGTTTTTCCGCACGCAGCATCCGCAGCCGGTGATCGGCGCGGGCGGCTCGCTTGATCCGCGCATGTTGGATGTGCTGTTGCTCTGCTGGGGCGCCACGCTCGCACTGCTGGCGCTTTTGCTGCGCCAGCGCTATCG
>Ga0210394_10002400_pt1 | contig 25783 bp, 31 predicted proteins | sample IncBWC12MmetaG_FD_160121 | JGI IMG/M metagenome (GOLD analysis project Ga0210394, IMG submission 160121) | Forest soil microbial communities from Barre Woods Harvard Forest LTER site, Petersham, Massachusetts, United States - Inc-BW-C-12-M | ecosystem: Environmental > Terrestrial > Soil >...
CGGCGGCGATACCGCGCTAAAGAAGACGCATCCCGATTTGTTCGAGCAGATCGACAAAGCGATGGATGATTTCGTATTGCCATTGATGGAGTACAAAACCAAACCGCCTGACCCTGCAAGAGTCAAAGCGGCTTTTGGCACTTACATGGAAAAGTTGAAACTCGCGGATTGACGACAATCCAGCCGAGGTCAGACACATTTTGTTTCGGCGGGCTAGCAAGCAGTGCCAATCAGAAATTCTCTCTCAGTAGAAGCGAAAACTGACTTCAATCGGGCAGATCACTGCGACGGGTTTGCCATCGGGCCCGGACGCCGGCTTAAATTTCCATTTGCGCACGGCTTCGACTGCTTGCGTACCCAGCCCTTTTCCGGGATCTTTAAGGATCTTGACATTTGTTGCGCGGCCATCGGTTGTTATCACAACCTGAAGCACAACCGTCCCCTCTACTTTTGCCTTTCGTGCATCACCCGAATACCTGGGAGCCGGGCAATAAATGCAATCGGGAACACCGACTCCTCCAATACCAGACCGTGGGATTCCATCTTTCGGCGAGGGGATGGGTTCGGTAGACAAACCTGTGATTACGTCTGAAACCGGGACGAGACCCATCGCTTCCGCCAGTGCGCGAGGAGGGTCTGAAGAAGACAAGGCCCGGAGCGAAATCCCTATCCCGTCCGCGGTTTTTGCGAATGACCCCGTTACGAAAACATTTGCGCCAACGCTACGCGCCCACTCTTCGACACTATTAAATGACTGTTTTTGATTACCAGCTTCGTCTCCACCTTTCGCGGCTTCCTCATTCTCTGAGCGAATAATGATTTCGAGACCAGAGAAACTCTTGTTGCAAGAATTGGCGAGTTGGTCCGCGATCCATCTGCCGAAAGGGTGGGTCTGGCCGTCCGGGCCTTTCAAATCGGCAAATACTATCTTCGTGGCGTGCATTCTCTGAAGTGGGCCTGCAATGCGGGTGGCGAGTTGCGAAATGGCAATGTCGGTAGAAGTTGATGAGGTCTGGGCGCGCGATGCAGGGGCCAAAGGAAGAGCGATCGCGAGAAGTAGAATTCGAATCAGTGAATAATTTTTTTTCAACACATGTCCTTCCTTCACTTTGAAAGAACGAGGGGCCGAAAAATCCAACTGAGAAGCAAATGCGTGGGCCAGTACACAAATCCGACGATGATAATGAACGCGACGACAAAGTGAACGGGTGCGGGTCCCCAGGCACGGTTGAAGACGGGATCGCGGTACGCGTAGTTCATATTGATCTCCGCCGACAAGAAACGAGAAACGATCAGAAGAACGGCGGCGATGGCAGCTTGCAGGCCAAGAGCGCGCTTGTCGTAGCCGACACGACGCAAAGTCCAAAGAAGGACGAGCGGCAACCCAACGTGAAAGGAGGACAGCAGGCGCACCCAGAGCGGATAGCGTGCGTCCCACATATAATCCGTCCCACCGATGAGATAACGTCCTGTCGTGAGGCGCCAGCCAACGTCCAGGATCCAAAAGAGGCCAGCGGCCAACGAGCTGACAGCTTGGCTTGAAAGCAGCAGAGGATTCGCCCACCAGATACCGATAAAACTGAGGATTACCGCGACGTCGCACAAGTGCAGCAGATTGGCCCAGCCCCACACGCGGAAATATGTAGGGAGCCAGACGACCATCCAGCACAAGCTCACCCAGCGAAGTATGGGAAAAATGGGAGGGTTCAGCGGCATGGGCAATCACCTTTTCGGTGCTGGAAGCCGGCTAAGGCTACCACAAACGGTTATGGAGAATGGATTATGGTATTGCGGGCGTAACGAGGCGCAGTAAACTGCTGCCTTCAGCGGTAGCCCAACTCGGGGCCGAGGCGGATGGAACTTGGCATGAACGTTCCAGTTCCGCGCGCGACTTCTTTGCCACGGCTGTCGAGGAGGACGCCTTCGGCAATGTAGAGACGCTTTGAACTGCTGACGACTTGGCCGCGAGCGAGGAGATGGCCTTCGGAGACGGGCCGCAGGAAATAAAGCTGAAAAGAGGAAGTTACGACGAACAGATCCTTGACGAGAGACTGGACGGCAAAAAATGTGGCGTCGTCCAGGGCTTTGAAATACACGGCTCCGTGAATCGCGCGGGCGGCGTGGTAAAAGTCTTCGCGGACGGGCATTTCAATCTCGGCGCGTCCTTCTTCGGTGATGCGGAGTTGTGGCCTGAACCATTTGTTTATCGGGGCGCTGTCATACATCGCGATGAGTGTTTCAAAGTGTGTGCGTTCCATGGTGCGAGGTTCGGGTCGCTCCGGGATTTAAAAGGAATCGGAAGCTTGGCCTGCTGCAGAAGCGGCGGCTGGGCCGAAATGTTCCTGGTGCTTGCGAAGCAGAAATTGGTCGGTCATTCCGGCGATGTAATCGCATACGACGACGTGGCGGGCTTCCGTGCTGGCAGACTCTTCATGAGAAGCGGGCATGGAACCCGGCGAATCGAGGTAATAGAGAAAGAGCTGCTCGAGGCAGCGGATGGAACGGTCGCGGTCTTCGGTGATGGCGGGGTGATTGTAGATGTGCTTGAAGAGGAAGCGTTTCAGTTCCGCGTTGCGCTGGGCAAACGCATCGCTGAAACCAGCAAGCCGGCGTGGGGCGCGGCGAATGTCGTCCATGGTTGCGGCTCCGGAAGCGAGCACGCGTTGCTGCGTGGCCGCGATGAGATCTGTGACCAGGTGATCCAGAACGAGCCGGAGTGCTGCGTTGAACTTCAACTTTTCGCGCCCGTCTGGATAAGCGGCTTCGATTTGAGCGTACGCATCGGCGAAGATTGGAACTTCACTCCGCAAAACATCGAGATCAAGAAGCTCCGCTTCGCGCGCGTCGTCGAGGTCGGCGGTGTTGTAGGCGATTTCATCGACCCAGTCGATGAGCTGACCTTCGAGCGGGGTTCGAAGATCGAGAAGATACTCAGCAAGATTTGGAAATTGCGAAGCCGTGTAATCGTGGGAGTGCTTGATGATGCCTTCGCGGACTTCGAAGGTAAGATTCAGGCCGGGGAAATCGAGGTATGGGCTTTCGAATTGTTCAACGATGCGGAGTGCCTGGAGATTGTGATTGAAGCGCGAGCCGCGGGCACGCATGAGTTCGTCGAGTTTCTTTTCGCCGGCGTGGCCGAAAGGGGGATGGCCGATATCGTGGACAAGAGCGAGCGTCTCGGCAAGGTCCGTGTTGAGGCCGAGGGTCGCGGCAACTGTGCGAGCGATCTGCGAAACTTCCAGAGTGTGGGTGAGCCGATTGCGAAAGTGATCGGAGTAACGAATGGTGAACACCTGCGTCTTGGCTTCGAGGCGGCGGAAGGCACGCGAATGAATGATGCGGTCGCGGTCGCGCGCGTATTCGGTACGGTAAGGATGCGGTGGTTCAGGGTAGCGGCGTCCGCGTGAGAGTTCCACGCGCATCGCCCATGGCTCGCATGTGGGGAGTGGGTCGATGTGTGGCTCCGGCAACGGACAGAAACATTACTGTCCGTTTGCGTGCTTATGTGTCCTTAAACTTTCTCGAAAGATTGGAATGGCCGCTCAAACCTGCTACGCAGAGTTGCCTGGCCTCAGGACTGCGGCGCGAGCGTTTCCAGGCCGCGGTCCGCTTCCTCAGAGACTGGCGTGTTCGGAAATTCCTTTTTGAGCTGCTGGTACACGCCGGCGGCTTCCTTCGGATTGCTTTGGCGCAAGGTCTCGGCAAGCTCGAGAAGCACGAGAGGGCGCGGGACAAAGACGGAGGAATGTTCGGAAAGGTCGCGGAAAATCTTGATAGCCTCGGCGGTCTTTCCAGTGCGCTCGTAAATCACTCCCGTCTGATACTGGGCCATGGCGACGAGTTCTTTGTCTTTGCCGGAACTGATCTTCTTCAATTGTTCAAGAGCCTGATTGTGGCGTTCGAGATCTTCATAGCAAAGCGCGGCGTAATAGGCGGCTAGCCTGCCGGGATTCGTGTTCGGATATTTCTCGGCGACCGCAGAAAACTTTTGAACGGCATCTTCGGCGCGCGCTGCCTCATTTGGATAGAACGCCTCGCCTGGGTCGTTGGGATCGGGTACGGCACCGATGCGAGCGGAGTAGGCCTTGTTAGCGATGTCGAGCGCCGCAGTGGCTTGCACGGTCTGGCGATCCGTGTAAAAGCGCCAGCCAAAATAGCCGACGGCGACAACCACGACAGCCAGGACGGCGGCGGCAAGAACGGTGGTGTGCGAAAAAACGGCTTCGGCGCCGTGCTCGATCGCATCGTGGATCTTGTCCTGCTTCAATTCCTTACGCGAAATATGTTCCGGCACAAACGCTCTCCTGCTTGATTTGGAATGTTTAATCGTAGCATAAGAAGCAGGTAGACTGCCTCCGCGCGTGACGGCTAATGTTCGTTCGGGCTGCAAATTACCCTTGCAACATGGAGAGGAAGAGAGCGCAACTCTGCCACGGCGCGGATGTTAAATTAGAGTGATGCAAGCCAAGTGTGTCCATTGCGGGACCGAGCACAAGCTCAAGGATGCCGACTCGACGATCCATCCGAAGGTACAGTTCAAGTGCTCGAAGTGCGGGAAAACTACGGTCGTGGATGTAAAGTGGCGCCCGGATCAAACTGTGGTGATTAGCCCGCTGCCCACATTTGCCCGCGCCGACGCTTCCAGTTCGGGTTTACATCTTCCGCCAGAAGATGATGGCATGAAGCTGCCCGCGGATGGCGTATTTGTACTTGCTGTCACATCGGGGCCCGCGAACGGCGAGCACTTTAGATTGGCAAAATCTCGGGTCGTGATTGGACGAAAGGGCGCGGACATCCCGTTAAATGATCCGGAGATTTCGCGGCACCACTGTTTGCTGGAAGTGCGCGATAAGGTCATCAACTTGAAAGATCTTGATTCCACCAATGGCACGTTCTACGACGAAGAGCGCGTGCGAGCCGCCATGTTGCAGGACGGATCGGAGTTTCGCATTGGCGAAAGCCGGATTCGCGTGAGTTTCCAGAAAAAATAACGGCCGATTCCCTTCTCTGTACTTTTTGCAAATTGCAGCCTGAACTCGGTGCAACGGAAGTGTAAGATACCGACGACAGCGTTCCGCTTTCTACGCACCCGATGAACCGCCTCTCAGCCTGCCTGATCACACTCAACGAAGAACATAATTTGCCGCGTGCACTGGCGTCGCTGAAGGGTATCGCGGATGAAGTCATCGTGGTGGACTCAGGAAGCACAGACCAGACCCGCGCTATCGCTCACGAGCACGGCGCGCTCTTTTTTGAGCGCGTGTGGACAGATTATTCGGAGCAGAAGAATTACGCGGCGGCGTCCGCGCAGAACGACTGGGTCTTTTCCATGGATGCGGATGAAGAGCTGAGCAGCGCACTGCAGACTTCCCTGTTGGAATGGAAAAAGCACGAACCCAAATTTGGTGTGTACGAAATGGCGCGAAAAACTTGGTATCTGGGTGCCTGGGTTAAACACTCAGGCTGGTATCCGGATTTTCAGCGGAGGCTGTATCGGCGGGATAAGGCGCAGTTTTCGGGAATGATCCACGAAGCACTCCGATTTGAAGACAAGCCTGGGCGGCTCGCGGGAGATTTGTTGCATTACACGGTGCGCTCGTTTGCGGAGCATGAGGAAAAGGTTGAGCGATACGCGGCGCTCGCGGCGCAGCAGATGTTTGCAGCGGGAGAGCGATCCTGGCGCTCCGCTTTATGGTTTGCGACTCCGTGGAGCTGGTTTCAGAACTATTTTCTACGCGGCGGATTTCTGGATGGATACAGGGGCGCGCTGATCGCCCAAATGGCGGCGCGAGCCGTGCGAATCAAATACGAACAACTGGGCCAACTTGTGCGTTCGGCTGAAGAACAGGGTCGCAAATGAGAATCTTGCTCGCCGACCTGGAACGCGAGTGGCGCGGCGGCCAGAGCCAGGCTTTGCTCACTTTGCGGGGATTACGCGAGCGCGGCGATGAAGTCGAATTGCTGGCCGCGCGGGATTCTCCCTTAGCTGAACGAGCGGCGAAGGACGGAATAGTAGTGCATCAAGTCCCGCGAGTCGGGTTGCGAGCCTGGGCGGCGAGAGCGGTGCGTGAATTGATGGCCGGCGGCAAGTTCGACCTGATTCACCTGAATGAACCACACGCCATGGCAGCTGCATGGCTGGCGCGGGCGCACAAACGGCTGCCGTTGCTTCTGTCTCGACGCATTGGATTTCCGCTGCGGAAGAATCGAGTGTCGCAAGCGATGTACCGCGCTCTGGACCGATTCATAGCGAACAGCCGGGATGTGGCGCGGAGTCTGATCGATTCGGGTATTTCAGAAGTAAGAATCTCTATCGTCAATGAAGGGGTGGAAATTCCGCCGCTGGCAACACCTGAGCAGCGAAATAGTGCACGTAAACACTGGGGAGTAAGAGAGCACGAATTTCTGTTCGGCTGCGTGAGCGTTTTTGTGCCGGAAAAAGGACAGCGCCATTTGATCGAAGCTTTGCCGAAGGTGAGGGCGATGCATCCTGAGGCTCGGCTGATTCTTGCGGGCGACGGCGAGTGCCGCGCGGAATTGCAAACTCTCGCGAAGAATCTTCAACAGTCGGAGGCGGTGTTGTTCCCTGGTTTCGTGAATGACGTCGCGCAGGTTTATGCTGCCCTTGATGCGTTTGCGTTTCCGTCGGAGTTCGAAGGGCTCGGAACGGCGCTTCAAGTCGGGATGGGTTACTGTCTGCCTTGCATTTCAACGAAGCGTGGCGCATTGGGCGAGGTCGTGGACAATGAGCGCACCGCTCTGGTTGTGGAGCCGGAGGCGGGAGAGATTGCCACTGCCATGTTGAGGCTGATTAGCGACGAGAATCTGCGGTGGCGGCTGGCCAGTTCGGGAAGGCGTGAAGTGGAAGAACGCTTTTCCGCTGGGCGCATGGTGCAGAACACCGTGGGCGTGTACGAGGACGTTCTGCGAAAGAGGATGAAGGCATGACACCGTCGGGGCTCACGGTGATTCAGCAAGCAGTCCTGAACAGGCTACCAGCGCTCGGCTTGCCGGCCGGAGCGCGAATGCTAGATGCGCCATGCGGCGGCGAGGCAGCGCTTACACGGGCGCTGATCCAGGCCGGGTTCGATGCACAGGGAGCCGATCTCGATTGCCAACCAGAAGAGCTTCTCGGCAAAGCGTTCACGAAGGTAAATCTCGACGAACCGCTGCCTTGGACGGACAGTACTTTTGATGCGGTTTTTTCCACGGAGGGTATCGAACATCTCGAGAATCATTTTTCATTTCTACGCGAGGTCTGCCGCATTCTGAAACGCGGGGGATTGCTCGTTCTCACAACGCCGAACATTACTGCAATGCGTTCGCGTGTACGATTCTTCGGCAGTGGCTTCTTCGGGCGCGACTCGCGACCTCTGAACGAAGCGTCGCGGCATCCGCTTCATCACATCGGGCTGGCCACTTTCCCGGAGCTTCGTTACGAACTGCACGTGTCCGGATTCCAGCTGATCGAAGTGCGCCATACTCACATCAAACCGATAAGCTACTTATACGCAATCTATGCGCCGTGGATGTGGCTCTTCACCCGCGTGGCTTTCCGAAAAGAAAAAGACCCGGCACAGCGAGCAAGAAACAAAGAGATTCTCAAGAAGCTGCTCTCGCCCTCGCTACTTTTCGGCGAGTGCCTGATGCTGATCGCGAAAAAAGTCTAGCGGTTGTGTCATTGAAAAAAGTGCCGCCAAAAAAGATGAAGCGCCGGGCGGCTCCTTCTCGATCCGCACGGCGCTTCAAATGATTTTAATTTTGCGCAAGTTTTCTGACTTCTCTTGTTCCAGGTATTCCCTCCTATCCGCTCGACGATTTACGTCAAGCTATCTTGGGGATTAAACAACCCATCGCCCTTTCGGCTCGAGAAACTCCACGCCAATCGCAAAGCCGTCGCCTTGCAATGGTTCGCAGTATGCAACTCGGGCCGAGGAGCGAAACTCTCCGGTGCGCGATGCGAACGTCAGCCGTTCGCCGTGTTCCCAGCGGCGGGTGCTCACCACCCGCGCGCCACGCGCACTCACATTTTCCGTAAAAGTCGATTCGGTGCCGGGCATCCGGCGATGGCCGTCCAGAAGAACGGGGATCTCCATGGGGATCCGGCGTTCGACGCGGTGGAAGGAAAAAACGTGCCTGTTGGATTTGACTGGCATTCATCCTCAGAGGCAAGCGGCAATCCGCGTGAGATTCTTTACATTGCTGTTGCTGCGATGCTTCATGCCATAGAGCGCGCGGTCTGCAGCGCCCAGAAGTTTTTCCGGTGTATCGCCATCTTCGGGAAACGCGGCAACCCCGGCGCTAACAGAAAGCGCAGGTGGCTCAGCTTCCGCGGCGAGGCGTTCGCGTATGCGGGAAACGACGCGGGCAGCAATGTCGGTGCCGGCTTCCGGAAGCACGAGAGCAAATTCATCGCCGCCATAGCGCGCGGCTGTATCGATGGCGCGAGAATGGCTGCGGAGAATCTTTGATAGGCGCACAATCGCGCGGCTGCCGGTGAGATGGCCGTAGTGATCGTTGATGGTCTTGAGACCATCCATGTCGAGGAGCACTACGCTAAAAGGGCGTTGCGTGCGGCGCGAGCGGTCGAGTTCCGCTTCGAGCACGCTGATGAGGCGGCGATAGTTGGCGAGGCCGGTGAGCGAATCGCTGACGGCCATCGAACGAACCTGGTCAAAGAGACGAGCCTGATCAAGGAGTGCACCGGATAGCATGACTACGTAGCTGGCAGTTTTGCTCAGCTCCGCAAGAAAAAACGGGCCATCGAAAAGGTGGCGAGAAAAAGCCGCGGAGACGTGGCAAACCACGTTGAGCGACGCCACGGCAAAGAGCGAATAGTCGTACAGGCTTGCAGGGCTTTTGTCGTTCTTGCTCTTCTGAAGACGCTGTCCGAAACAAACGGCGGCCACCAAGAACAGCGCGCCGGGAAGCAAATCCCAAGGACGAGAGACAAGGCTGGCTGCGTGAGCCAGAGGTGCCGACGGCGCGGCGAGAAAGGCAGCGCTTGTCAGATAGGTGGCGATGGCGACTACGAGCAGCGCACCTGCGGTTTCTTTGCTGGGCTGCCGCGCATTGGGAATGTAGCGTTCAACGGCGATCGCTGAGAGCAGGAAAACGGCGAGAATCGTGCGGCCGACCATCCAACCCATCGGGATTCTCGTGAGCGCAGCCGGGCCAGCCTGGAGCACATCGTTCAGACCGAAATAGCCGACCGTTTCGATGATTCCTGAGAGAACAAAGCCGAAAGCCAGGATGAGCGCGGTGCGGTCGTGTGTGCCGCGGAACCTGACCAGAGCATTTGCCGCGTAGCAGAAGCTTAGAAGCGTGCCGCCGACTTCAAGGTACAGGTATGTCTCGGAGGAGCCGGAAATAGCAGCTTGCCGCAGGTAGAAGATGGCGCCAAAAAACAGTAATGCCAGGCCGACGGTAGCAGCGATCAGAAGGCGTGAACGCTCCTTCCGAAGAAACCCGACGATTTGGCCCCAACCACCCACGAAACCCCCCAAATACCGAAGAAACAACTACAACACCATGAGAATGCAAGTTTGTGCCCTTTCTGGAGGGAAAATCTCAGTCTGTAAACAATTGATTTTGCGTCAGTTACAGAGGTGCTTCGAAGGCGGCAGGCGCGGAGTGTACCAGCGAGACACTATCAAAAACTGAGAAAAAGGAGCCTAAGGAATCTATCATCTTTGTTCCCTTAGAGTTACCGACAATTGGTACAGTATCAGCTACGAACTGGCAACTGTCTCAGTGTGAGACAGTCTCACCGGGAAAATGTCACGTTTCTTTCTCTTTTGTTGGTTACGGCTTGGGTTTGGGTGGGGGCAGTTCGCGAGCCACAACGATGTCGCTAAAGCTGCAGGCCTTGTGGGAGCCATCGCAAAACGGCTTGTTGGCCGACTGGCCGCAGCGGCACAGGCCGATGGCGGTGCGTCCTGCGAGTCCGAAAACGCGGCCTTCGGGATCGACGATTTCAAAATCTCCCTCCACACGAATCGATCCATTGCTGTTGACGATTATCTTGGCAGCAGCCATTCCGGCCTCCGAAAAGGTGAGAGCACGTTCGGCGCTTGTGGCTCATTGCCGAACACTCCTTCTAGACTACGCAGAGTTCGCTAGGAACTCAAGGAAGCGGCTCAAGGCTCTCAATACTTGGGTACGCTGGGGTCGACCTCGTCTGACCACGCGAGGATGCCGCCCTTGAGATTGAGAATTTTGCGGAAGCCGGCTTTGCGCAGGAAATCGACTGCTTCCGCGGAGCGCTTTCCGCTGCGGCAATGCGCGACGATTTCACGCGAAGAGTCCAGCTCGTGAACGCGGCGCGGCAATTCGCCGAGCGGGATCAGGTGACCCTTCAGATTGCAAATCTGAAATTCGTGTGGCTCGCGCACGTCCAGGATAAATAGATCGTCTCCGCGGTCGAGACGCGACTTTAATTCGCGCGGAGTAATTTCCGGGACTTGCACATCGGATGCGGGAGCTTCTTCGCCGCGCACGCCGCAGAATTCGTAGTAGTCGATGAGTTTGTTGATGGTGCGATGCTCGCCGCACATCGGGCAGCTTGGATTTTTGCGCAGCTTGAGCTCGCGGAATTTCATGGCGAGTGCATCGAAGAGCAGCAAGCGCCCGACAAGACTATCGCCGGCGCCCAGAATCAACTTGATAGTTTCCATCGCCTGGATGGAGCCGACGATTCCAGGCAAGACACCGAGCACGCCGCCTTCGGCGCAAGACGGCACGAGCCCAGGCGGGGGCGGCTCCGGATATAAGCAGCGGTAGCAAGGGCCTTCTGGCATGCCGAACACCGTGGCCTGCCCCTCAAAGCGGAAAATCGAACCGTAGACATTCGGCTTGCCGAGGAGGATGCACGCGTCGTTGACGAGATAGCGCGTCGGAAAATTGTCGGTGCCATCGACGATGATGTCGAAATCTTTGAATAGCTCGAGCGCGTTGTCGCTGGTGAGTTTTGTTTCGAAGGCCTCGATTTGAATGTTGGGGTTGAGGTTGGACAGCCGCTCGCGCGCTGCTTCGCTCTTAAATTTGCCGACATCACTCGTGCCAAAAGTGACTTGCCGCTGAAGATTCGTGAAATCCACTACATCGAAGTCGACAAGTCCGAGGCGACCGACGCCGGCTGCAGCAAGATAAAGCCCCAGCGGAGCGCCAAGTCCTCCGGTGCCTATCAACAGCACTTTCGCATTCTTCAGCTTGAGCTGACCCTCCATACCCACTTCGGGCATGATCAGGTGGCGGCTGTAGCGAAGAATCTCCTCATTCGTAAGGCTCGTGGCCGGTTTCGCTCCGGTTTGCGGCTGCAGTGTTGTGGCCATTGCAAAAAGCTCCCTGTCAATTAAAAGTCAGTTGCCGTTTTCGGAAGAACCGCCAGCGATAGAGGGGATGATGCTGATGGTGTCGCCATCTTTCGTCGGCGTATTTTCCTGCTTCAAATAACGAATATCTTCGTCGTTGAGATAAACATTAACAAATGCTCGCAACTTGCCGTCCTCGGTATACAGGTGCTTACGTAGCTCCGCGAATTGGTTGGTGAGCCCGTTGAGCGCTTCGCCGACCGTCGCGGCGCTGACCTCCGCGGAATCGCGCTTGCCCGCGTAGACTCGCAGGGGCGTCGGTATCATCACTTTGACAGACATCTCGAATTCTCCCGTTCTCTTGGACGCGCGCTAGTTTGCGGCGCTTATTTTCATCGGCGAAATTTTTTCTTCCAAATATCCGGAGCGGTCATCCTTCAAACGCCAGGAAGTCATATCCTGCGGCACGCCCGTATGTACGCTGACGATGATGTAGCTGTACCACGGCCACGCGTGATCACGGTCAAAGTCGCTGGGCCTCGCCGGATGGTCCGGATGCGAATGATACCAGCCGATGACCTCGAGTCCTTGCGCGCTCGCGGCCTTTTCGGCTTCGCGCACGTCGTCCGCCGTAACCGCAAATCGATTTCGCGGTGAATCATCGCGCCGGTTCACCAAAGGAAAAAGTCCAACCACCTCGCGTGCAACTAAAGCGCCGCCGGAACTGTTCTCGCGCCCAAGCAGAGCGCCGCAGCACTCATACGGATACGTCTCAATGCCATGCGCGCGAATCTTTTCCGCAAGCTTCGCGGTGATCCAGAGTTCTAGTGCTTCGCTCATTGTAAAATCACTCTTCGTCCCAAAAACGTTCGGTCAGGTACTTTGACGCGGAATCGGCAAAAACGGTGACAATTACGGCGCGTTCGTCTCGTGCCAGACCCTTTGCGACCTGGAAACAGCCGAGCAGCGCCGCACCGGCACTGGGACTAACCAGCAGACCCTCTTCCCGAGCCATGCGCTTCACAAGGCGATAGGCCCCTTCGGTGGCGACCTCAAGATTTTCGTCCGCGAGCGTGTCATCGTAAATCGCAGGCCGCAGCGCAGTTCGCATATGCTTCCAGCCTTCCAGGCCATGAAAGGCTGCATCGGGCTGGAGACTTATGCACCGAATCGACGGATTGAGCTCTTTCAAGCGGCGCGCAGTGCCGACAAATGTTCCGCTCGTGCCTAGAGCCGCGACGAAATGCGTGATGCGGGCGCTGGTTTGCTCCCAGATCTCCTTGGCGGTCGTGCGGTAATGCGCCTGCCAATTCGCCGGATTGCTGTACTGATCCGGGTAGAAATACTTTTCCGGCTCGGCTGCGACTATTTCATGAACGCGCCGAATTGCGCCGTCCGTGCCCTCGTCGCCGGAGGTAATGACCAACTCAGCGCCCAGAGCGGTGAGGATACGTTTGCGCTCGTGAGAAGCGCTGTCTGGCAAGCAAAGCTTTACGCCGTAGCCTAGCGCCGCGCCGATCATGGCGTAGGCAATCCCCGTGTTACCGCTGGTGGCGTCGATGATGATTTTGCCAGGGCGCAGGGTACCGCTGGCCAGACCCGCCTGGATCATGCTTAGCGCCGGCCGGTCCTTGACCGAGCCTCCGGGATTGCACCACTCAGCTTTGGCGTAGAATTCCACATTGGGGAATTCGCTGCCAACTCGCGCGAGCCGCAGGAGTGGCGTGTTGCCGATTAGCTCGAGCACAGACTTGCCTGTCCGGTCATGAGACTTCTCGCCCTGGATAGTGGAGGCGTCTGCAGAGGCAGCGGTGGGGTTAGCGGTGGCCATGCTCTTAAGTCGCCAGCAATCTCCAAGATATGCGACCAGTTTACTCCGAATTAGATGCCGTATGCCAGTTTGACGGTATAGCCTGACTTTAGCGGCAGTTAGAAGGAATCACCCTACGAACACTAGAGAATCTCTCTCGTGCATTTTGAGTGACCAAGCCTCCTTGTACGGTCCCTTGTTAACACTGATCTCGACCGAGGCGTCTTGCACAATGGGATGATATCGGGAGCCGGCATATCGCACGCTGGAACCACAGTTGACTCGCGCCTCACAATCAGGGACTGTCGAGCGGTGACCACCACGCCTGCCCCCGAAACCACGGGTGATTCTTCATTGGTGCTGGCTGCACGCGAAGGCGACCGCACGGCATTTGGCGGGTTGTACGCTCGGTATGCGCGCATGGTTCACGGCATTCTGCTGGCGAGAGTCCCCGCGAGCGATGTGGACGATCTTGTTCAGGACGTTTTTCTTCGCGCGATGCCCAAGCTGTGCGACCTGCGCGATGCCGCGCGGTTCGGACCGTGGCTGGCAGCCATCACGCGCAACCGTGCAAACGACTACTACCGCCAAACGCGGGCGGTTGCGGCGCTGACGGAGAGCTTACCGGAAGATGAAGAAGAATTGCCCGCGTCGAATACCGCTCCCGATGCGGAAGCAGCGGTGATCCTGACGTTTGTTCGCTGCCTGCCGGATGCTTATCGCGAAACGTTGATCCTTCGCTTAGTCGAGGGTATGACCGGACCTGAGATTGCGGCGCGCACCGGCCTGACTCCAGGCTCCGTTCGCGTCAATTTGCACCGAGGCATGCAGCAGCTTCGGGAGAAATTAAGCCAGGTATCGCGAGGCGGTGCGATTCCGGCCGATTCCGACGGCGGCAGAAATTCAGCGGCGCAGAAAAAAAATGCGTTGCGCAGAAGGAACGAGCCATGAATGACGACTACCTCTGGGACGGTTCCGGCGAACCGGACCCGGAGATCCAAAAACTGGAAAGCACCCTCGCAAGATTCCGCCATGAAGGTCAGGCGCCGGAATTTCCTGAGATTGTGGGAATGCCGCGACTGCGATTTTGGCAGCGGTTTGCACCATCGCAGTGGTCCTTCGGACTTGCGGCCGCCACTGCTGCCGTCCTGTTTATGGCCGCGTTTGGGATTCTTCGATGGAGTCAAAAGCTGAACACGACATCGGGAGCAGGGTGGGACGTCGAGAGCGTATCGGGCACGCCACGAGTCGAGTCTACAGCTTTCGGAAAAAACACCGGGACCGCTAAACTCGGAGTCGGCCAAACACTAGTCACCGATAGCCATTCCAAGGCCAACATTTCGATCGCGGATATTGGGACGGTGAACATCGAGCCGAACACTCGGTTGCGTTTAGTTGCTGGGGGAAGTGGACACAATCGACTGGCACTCGACCGCGGCACGATTCACGCATACATCTGGGCGTCGCCGGGTGAGTTTACAGTGGATACGCCTTCCGCTCTCGCGGTGGATCTCGGCTGCGCCTACACACTGCAAGTGGATGATTCCGGCGCCGGACTTCTCCGAACGAAACTGGGTTGGGTTGGTTTCAAGCTGGAGGGACATGAAGCGTTTATCCCCGCAGGCGCAGTTTGCGCAACGAGGCCAAAAATTGGGCCCGGCACACCGTATTTTGACGATGCTTCCGCGTCGTTTCGCGAGACTTTGACCAAGTTTGATTTTGCAGCGAGCACTCCGGACGAGCGGAGCACCGAACTCAGCAAAATACTCGCTGAGGCTCGCCAACGCGACGCGCTCACCGTCTGGCATCTTCTTGCCCGCGCTGACGAGTCAGAGCGCGGTTCAGTTTACGACCGCATGGCGACGCTCGTTCCGCCTCCCGCTGGAGTCACGCGGGAAGGCATCCTGCACCTCGACCAAAGGATGCTGGATTTGTGGTGGAACCAACTGGGACTCGGAGACGTTTCGTTGTGGCGCATTTGGGAGCGCTCCTGGTCTCCGGCCAAAACCTGAAGAATATTTTAGTGACCTCGAAATAATTACGAGCACGCGCGCATCGACGCTCTTGTCAACAATTCTTAACGACCGTCCGCTTTACAGAACTCCCGGCATTTACTAGGCTAAGAGCCCTATGTGGAATGTCGAACAGCGGTTCACAGGCAAGCAAATCGAAAGCTTGGCGGCGCTTGGTTTTGCCGTCGGCAGCACACGGGGCGTCGTGCGCGTGGAAAAATACGGCAGCGGCGCGGAGTTCCGCAAAGGCGCGGACGATCTCTATCAAATGACGGTTGTGCCGACGATCATGTTGAAAGGCCGCTTCACGCGGCTCTGGGACGCAGGCTACCAAAAGTTTCTGCTGACCGACGACGGTTTGAAGCTGCCGGCGCTCGCCACGCATCTCGAAAATCTGAGAAGGTTTAATGAAGAACTGTTGACTGCGCTGGGTGTCCCCACTTTTTACAACGAAGCACTCGGCTCAGTGAGCCAGATCAGCGTCTACGACCGCGTCAAAGGGCGGGCAGGCGACGTGCCGGACAAAACCGTTGGCGCGCATGAGCCAGGCGGCGGACACTAGTCCCGCGCTGGCAACTTCAAGGTCCAGTATGGAAGTCCTGTAGTTTATACGAGACGAATTTCCCATTTGAATCGAAGAAAAACTGGATTTGGATATCTGTCCGAATCAGGAAGTTGTGGGATGCGTCACGAATCATGGATTGAATAAAGAAACCTCTATCGGAATAAGGCCAAGCTTTCGTATCTAGAAACCGTTTAATTCGCGACTTGTCCGTGCCAATGGGCAACTCGCGGTTCAGAATTTCTCTCGCTTGCTGATCGGTGAGATTTATCTGCGCAGAGTTCAGCCAATGGCGGGCCGGATACGCGAAGATTATCAACACAGCTGCAAAGCAGCCCACGATATAGAGCCGTATCGGCTTTTTCTTCATTTTGCTTGCTCAAGCTGGCGCCAGAATTGGTCGACGTCCACGCGATGCTTGGCGGCTTTGCGCGCGCCGATGAAGATCACCGGAATATCCCAGCCGTAGCGCCCTTCGAGAACCGCATCCTTTTCAATATTCACTTCGCGCAGCGAGGCGCCGAATTTGCGCAGCAGGGGCGCGATGGCCGTCTTAGCGTCTTCGCAGAGATGACAGCCCGGCCGCGTATAGAGCGTCACATCACGCGGGCCTGCGGCGGCTAGCCGCGCATCTTCCGGATGGTCCTTCACGGTTTCGGATTGGAATATTTTTGGAAGGGCCCTGCGTAGGGGTGAAACGCGCGAGCCCTGTAAAGCTCGGCGATTTGCCGAAGATGCCCGAGATCGTGCGAAGCCCACTCGCTCAGCATCTGATGGAGCGTGATGTTGCCGAGTTCGGAATGCGTCGCTTCGCGCTCGCCGGAATCGGCAGGGATAGTTCTCAAGAGAATAACGGTGGAGCGCCGTGTCCTCGTGAAAAACGCGAGGTTTTCGGTAGCTGAGCCGCGAACGTAATCACCGATCACAACGGTCTGCGTGGGATCGTACTTCTGAAGGGTTGGCGTGTCTTCGGTAACGATGCGGCGTGTTCGGTCGGCATAGACCAGTTCAATATCAGCGAGATGCCCAATCACTTCCGCGATGGACCAGCGCTCTGGCGCAGGCTTCCAGCGCAGCAGATCTTCCGGCAAATCGCGAAGCATCGTTTCAAGCAGAAACGGCGTCTTTTCAAGGAGCAATAGAGCAGGCTGGATGGATCCGGTGACCGCCGGCTCGGTGATTCGGGCAACGCCTTGCTGCATGGGGGGACCTCCCAAGCGATGACAGCATCTTACTCGAAAAGGCCGCGAAAAGTTGAACTGGCGCATAATGAGTAACAGGCGCGGAGGAGTCGCTGGCATGGGAAGAATCGTGGCACTGATGGACGACCTGTTTTTTCAGATGAAGGTGGCGGAAACGGCGAAACATCTCGGCCTGGAATTGAAAGTAGCTACTAATGTTGACGCGCTTCTGGGTCTGCTGGAGCCCGTGCCAAAACTGGTTATCGTGGATTTGAACTCGCGCAACCAGCCGCTCGCAGCCATCGAGCGCGTGCGCGCAGCTCAAAAAGATTTAAGGGTCATTGGATTTCTCTCTCACGTGCAACGCGACCTTGCAACGCAGGCGCAAGAGGCGGGCTGCGACGAAGTGATGCCGCGATCCGCCTTTACTCAAAATCTAGCGGCGATTCTGAGCGCCGCAAAGGACTGATGTGAAATTTCGCAAAACTTTTCTAACGGTGGCCAGCCTCGTTCCGTTCGCCCTATCGCTGCTGCTGACCAATAACGCCTGCGCGCAGGAGTCGACTTCAGGTCCCCCAGCCCAAGCCGCCCCAGTGAATGGGCCATCCGCAGCGCTTCGCGATGTACTAGTGGCAGCCTGCGCACAAAGCCAGAACGACTTTGAGCATTTTCTCACCGCGCGCAACAAAGAATCGTTTTCCCGTATGGCGCCGGCCGCCCGCGTCGCGTTCATGAAACGATTTGTGCTGCTGAACCAGGCGGGCAAGCCAACCGTCACCACCAATCCCTCTGGCCGTCCCATCGTGCGCTGCGATACTCCCGAGGGGGCCGCGGAGATTCAGATCGGCGGCGCCGACACAAGTGACAACTTGGCGTTTCTACCGGTGAGCCTGCGCGACGCGACGGATACAACGGACGCCAGCACGATCCAAGTAAATATGGGTTTGGTGCGCGAGAACGGCGACTGGAAGATCCTGTCGCTAGGCGTGGTTCTGCTCGATTTGCCTTCCCTCGAATTGGAATGGGACTCCGCGGAAGCGGACAAGAATGAGAAGACCGCGATCGAATCACTTAAGGAAATCGCCGAAGCCGTTGAAGCGTTCCGCCTCAAGTACGCGCGGCTGCCTAACTCGCTTTCGAGTCTCGGACCTCCGCTGCATGGTGTCGCCAACGCGGATGCCGCGGGACTCCTGGAATCCGATTTGGCCGCTGGCATGAAAAATGGCTATTCGTTCCGTTACGTCATTGTGGGCGCCAGCGGTTTGGGCGCTCCTGGCAAGTTTGAACTTGCCGCAACCCCGTTGACCTATGGCCGCACGGGACATCGCTCTTTCTTCCGCGATGCTTCTGGAACGCTTCGAGGCGCGGACCGCCAAGGCGCGGTGGGTTCCGCCGGCGATCCACGTCTGCCCGACCACTGAAACCATCTGTTTCAACGCATAGAATACTAGGGGTTAGTCTTCACCGTCGGATACTGAATCCCCAATTGTTCGAGATAAGTCTTATAGCGCGAGGAATCGTAATAATATTTTTTCAATTGTGGCGCAAACTTTTCCATTTTTTCTTTGTTCATCTCGATGGCCGGCTTGTCATCTGGACCGAGGAACGTCTCGTAGTGAGCGTCCTTCGTTTGGACATTCTTGAAATAATCCCAGGCTTGCTGCACAAGTTGCGGCTGAAGGAGAAAGTCGAGAGCGGTCATGGCTTGCACCTTGGCGCCCGCCGTCGAGCCTTTGTGGGCAATGGGCGTGGCCATGGCCACCCCGTTTGCCCAGCTATGCCCCGGCAGATTCGGAATGTTTGCCGGATACATGAGGTACACCATCGGCACGTTCCAGGAAATATCGCCGATATCGTCTGAACCGCCGCCGGTGGGTTTTTTCACCGGCTCGTCCAGCGGCTCAACTTTTTCCTTGAGGCCTTCCACTTTCGCGCCGATGTCCTTCTGAAGAGCCTTCGCCAGCGTCTGGTCAGCATCGCTCCATTTCGGCATGCCAACAGCCTCGATATTTTTCTGCTGCGCCTCCGCGATGACTTTATTCAGGTACGGCGGCCACGCCGATCCCACCAGCTTGTGATCGACGGTTGTCCCCGTCATTTTCGCGGCGGAATCCGCAATCGTATTTCCCAAATCGTAGAGATCCTTGATGTGCGGATAGTCCAGCTCGCGGAAGTAATACCAAACCGCCGCCTCGGATGGAACGACATTGGGCTGATCGCCACCATTGATAATCACGCGATGCGAGCGCTGAGCAGGGCGCAGATGCTCACGGCGAAAATCCCAGCCTACGTCCATCAACTCCACGGCATCCAGCGCGCTACGGCCTTCCCAAGGCGCCGCAGCTGCGTGCGCCGCTTTGCCATGAAAAAAATATTGCACGGAGACGAGCCCACTCCACTCGCCGTTCCCCGTGCCATAGGAAGTGGAAAATTCCGACTCCACGTGCGCGCCCAAAACGACATCCACGTCCTTAAACAACCCAGCACGAACGTAAAACGCCTTGGTGCCAAGCAATTCTTCCGCGACACCAGGGACAAGCTTGATCGTCCCAGCGATGTGGTGCTCATCCATGAGCTTTTTCAAAACCAGCGCCGCCGTGACATTCACCGCCATCCCGGAGTTATGCCCTTCTCCGTGGCCCGGCGCGCCTTCCACGATCGGATCGTGATAAGCCACTCCCGGCTTCTGCGATGCGCGAGGAATGCAGTCGATGTCCGTGATGAATGCGATGACCGGTTTGCCGCTGCCGTAGATAGCTACCCAAGCCGTAGGAACACCAGCCACGCCATGCTCGACGTGAAATCCGTTTTTCTCCAAGATGCCCGTGACGTAGCGCGAAGTCTCATATTCCTGGAAGCCCAGTTCGCTGAAGCTGAAAATTTCGTCCACCATCTGCTGCGTAAGTGTTTGGAGCTTGTCTACTTCCACCGCAGCTTCTTGTTTCAGCGCGGGGAGCGGCGGCGATTGCTGTGCAAGCAATCCGCATGACGAAAACAAAATCACCGCAATACAAGCCACTGCGCACAATTTCGTCATTCCATTCTCCCGTCAGCGGTCCTCAACAAAATGAACGGGCATATTACATCGGCTATTGCGAAATAGGGAAAAGAAAGCGACCCGCGTTTGTGCGGCGAAGGAGTTGGCGATACTATCGTGCGATTCCACATGCGCCTAGCATTCATGCACAGTCTCCCGCTGCTCCTGTTCCTCGCGCTTCTGACGCCAATGGCAGCGTCCGCGCAGCAGTCCAGCTCTGCTTACGGACCTCTTCCCGTCTTCGAATTCCACAGCGGGTTCTGGATCAACCTGCATCACATGCTCTACTACGAGGCCAAGTTGCGCGCAGCTGGGCCTGCGAACACGCAAAAAGGCAATTCGGCTTTACTTATAAAATTGAAGACCATGAAAGAGGCTACGCCGCCCCTCAGTCCCACCGAGCGCCTCGCTTGGGACAGCTCGGTCGATTATTACGCGGCAAACTATGTGAACAAAGACCTGCTCTTCAATAACGACCTGATCCTGCTGAAAAATCAGCTCGGGGATTTTGAGGACTGCGACGAACTTTCCGGCACGCGAAAGAAAACCTGCGACGCCGGCCTGCCCGCCAAGTTGACACAAGTGCTGGAGAACGCCGCTCCCGTCTATCGCGCTCATCTGTGGGCCGACCAGGACCGCGCCAATCGCCGTTGGGTCGCCCGGGTTGCACCGCTTATCGAAGAACAAGGTGTTGGAATTTCCGAGCGGCTGGCGGACATCTATCAGACCAAATGGCCGAAAGCGAAAATCCGCGTGGATGTTTCTGCGTATGCAAATCCATCGGGCGCGTACACCACACTCGACCCCCTGCGTGTGACGATTTCCAGCACGGACCCGCGCAACCAGGGAGACGAAGCCTTTGAGGTGCTCTTTCACGAAGCTTCGCACGGAATCGCGCAGCCGGTGGAAGCGGCGATCATTCGCGAATGCCGCCAACGCGATAAGGCCATTCCCCGCGACCTCTGGCACGCGCTAATTTTTTACACCACGGGCGAAGTGATCAGGCCGCTGTTGACGCCGGAAGAGAAAGCCGCGCCGCAGGTAGAGGACGCCGTCAAGCCCAACCCCAATGTTGCCCCCGGCCGCAAGCAAACCTACACGCCATACGCCATCCGCGAGGGCCTCTACGAACGCGGCTGGAAGGATTACCTCGACCTGCTCACCCGCTTCTGGCAGCCCTATCTCGACAACAAATCCACGTTTGACGACGCCATCGCCCGCATGGTCTCCGCGCTTTAGCGTCTATGATCACCGACAGGTGGGTCTAAAACTTCTTGAACGGACGGGCGCTAAAACCTTCCGTTGCGCAGCCACTCCCGGATTTCCGCCTCCACCGAGAATACATCGGTGGGGTCCTTCGTGTAGCGCGCGTCCAGTTGGTAGGCTTGTTCTTCGTATGGTACGACCATCCAGAGCCCTGACTCATTCAAGGCCCGGAAGTAACCTTCCATCACTTTCTCCAGACCTATGATCGAAAATTGCGAGACGTGGATGAGCGTGTGAAATACGGTTCGCAGCGTCGGCTGCCGGTTGAACAACGCCACATCGATGAACGGAATCGCCGTCATGTGCGCCGCATCCGGCACGACGCGTGCGCCACCGGCGCGAACACGCTCGTAAAAAGGCGGGTATGGAATGGTCTCGCCAGTCTTGGACAGATCTTTTAATCGCAAGTTGTCCAGAATTTCCGCAGAAAAAAACGGCCGCAGTTTTATTTTCACGGCTTCGGACAAGGCATTGCAGGCGGGGCGGTATTTGTCACGCTGTTGGTGCATCCATGCAACAGTCTCACCGATCAATTCAGCGATCTCTGCTTGGGTGAACTTCGGGGCTTCCACGAACGTTATCTTTCCGGGGCGTGATTTCTAATTCTTTTCGACAGATGGCCCAAGCAAGGCGAACTGATGACCTTAATTATTTTACATCGGGCCGCTCGCTTCCTTTTCACGGAAGAACTCATTCGATGCATGAACGGGACTTGACGGTACTTCGAAATTGCCGCAGTTCATGGAATCTCCTGTGGACCTGGCCGAAGGCATGCCACAAATACTCCTTTATCGGCTATAGCGAACTCTGATATAGTCGGCGCATGAGACCCTTCCTTCTTTCCCGGGACACTTTCCACATTCTCGTGGCGCTCGCCGATCGCGACCGCCACGGCTATTCCATCATGCAAGAAGTCAGCGAGCGGACCGGCGGGGAGATTCGCCTCAGTCCCAGCACGCTCTACAGCGCCGTCAAGCGCCTTCTCGAACAAGGCTTCATCGAAGAACTGGAAGAGCGACCCGACCCCGAACACGACGACGAACGCCGGCGTTACTACCGCCTCACCAAAGCCGGAAAGCGCGCGGCCATGGAAGAGGCTCGGCATCTGGAAAAATTGCTCTCGGACGCCCGCGCTTCCGGCTTGGTGCGCAAACGGGCTTGATGCATGTCGCGTTTCCACACCTCGCCAGCTGGGATTCTCCGTCTCTATCAGCCGTTTCTCTGGCTGTACCCTGCTGAGTTTCGCGATGAATACCGGCGCGAGCTTTGCCTCGCCTTCGTGGATCGCTGGCGCGAGGAACGCTCCATCGCGGGTTTGCTGTTCGTCTGGTTTCACGCTGTCTTCGGAATTCTTTATCAAGCGCCCATGGAGCACTATCACATGATTGTTCATGACCTTCGTTATGCGTTTCGCATCCTTCGTAAAGATCTCTCGATGACCGCGGCTGCGATCCTGATTCTCGCGCTCGGCATCGGCTCCACAACCCTCGTTTTCAGTCTCGCGAATGGCCTCCTGCTGCGACCGCTTCCCTACCCGCAACCGGAGCGCATCATCGCCGTCACGGAATCCAGCCCAAAGGATCCCAACGAAACCAGTCAAATCTCCTTCCCCAATTATTACGACATCCGTGCGCGCACCCGCCTGCTAGATGACATCGGCGTCTACGCATCCGCGCAATGGCCGATTCGCGGCGAAGGCTCCGCCGAGCGCGTCCCGGGAGCAAGAGTCAGCGATGGAATCTTCCGCGTGATGGGCCTCGACCCGCTTCTCGGCCGCACGATTTCTCGCGAAGACGATCTCCCCAACGGTCCCAAGGTTGTGGTCATCAGCGAAGAACTCTGGCAGCGCCGCTACGGCCGCGATCCTCACATACTCGGCAAAACCATCCAAATCGACGAGGACCGCTCCACCATCATCGGCGTCATGCCCGCCGGATTCCACTTCCCCGACCGCGCCGAATTCTGGATCCCGCTCCACATGGACCCCGCCAAAGCCCCCCGCACCGACTACTTCCTCCGCGCCGTCGCTCGCCTAAAACCCGGCGTATCCGTCGAACAAGCCACCGGCGAACTCCAATCCCTCCTCGAACAAATCCACCGCGAAAATCCCGCCGTCAATAACAACTGGACCGCACACGCCATTCCTATCCGCGATTTCGTTGCAGGCACCTATCGCAAAGCCGTCATCACCCTTTTGGTCGCCGTCGCCCTGCTTCTCCTCATCGCTTGCGCCAACGTCTGCAATCTCCTGCTCGTCAAGGCTTCCGCACGCGTTCGCGAAATTGCGGTGCGTACCGCTCTTGGCGCAACGCGTCGCAGACTTCTTCGCCAGCTCATCACCGAAAGCCTTCTCCTCGGCCTCGCGGGGGGCGCGCTTGGTGTTCTGCTCGCGTATGCGGGTATCCCCGCTCTGCTCTCTCTCATCCCCGTCAATCTGCCGCTCTGGATGAATTTCTCCCCAGACTCCCGCGTTCTGGGTTTTGCCGTTGCCGTCTCTCTTCTCACCACGCTTGCCTTCGGCATCATCCCCGCTTTCGGCTCGGCGCATGCTGACCTCACCGATTCCCTCAAAGAAGGTGGCCACGGCGGCACCTCCGGCGCGCGCAGCAAATTCGTTCGCCATAGCCTCGTCATCGGCGAAGTCGCTCTCTCCGTCATCCTGCTCGCCGGAGCCGGCCTCATGATCCGCAGCTTTCTCGCTCTGCGCACGCAAGACCTAGGCTTCCATCCCGAAAATGTTCTAAGCACCAGCCTCGACTGGCCCGAAACTCGCTATCACGACGGCCCACCCGCCCGCGCCCTGCTCGCTCGCCTTACCGCAGAAGTCTCTTCGCTTCCTGGCGTCATCTCCACATCCTTCAGTTCCGGCGCTCCGCTCGATGACGGCTGGGGCCGCATCTTCACCATAGAAGGCCATCCCCGCGACCTCAAGGACATGACCTTCATCAACCATATCGTCGTCACTCCCAACTATTTCCACACGCTCGATGTTCCTCTGCTCCAGGGCCGCGACTTCACCGAAGTCGATTTCGACACACCACACATCGTCATCGTCAGCGAAACCTTCGCCAAAAAGAATTGGCCTAACGAAAGCCCCCTAGGCGAGCGCCTCCGTTTCGGCCCTCCCAAAAACAACGAGCCCTGGCACACTGTCGTCGGCGTCGTCGCCGATGCCAAGCACGGCGCCTACAAAGGCGAAGATCGCCCCAGCGTCTATCTCCCCTACAGCACGGACATCACGCCCAACGTCTTGCTCGTCCGAACCACCGGCGATCCTTTGCAACTCCAGCAATCCCTGCGCTCTCGCATCGCCGCCATCGACCCCGACATCGTCGTCAGCCGCGTCTTTAGCCTCGAGCAAATCATCGCCCGGGTTTCGTGGCAAGACCGTTTCCTCACCGTCCTGTTCAGCGCGTTCGCCGCGCTGGCCCTCTTGCTCGCGGCCGTCGGCCTCTACGCCACAATCTCCTACTCCGTCTCTCTCGGCACACACGAGATCGGCATCCGCATGGCACTCGGAGCCTCAGTCTCTCGCGTTCGGGCCATGATTCTGCGCGAAGGCATGACCCTCGCGGGCGCTGGCCTGCTCATTGGTCTCGTCGTCGCTTTCGCGCTGGCGCGCTTGCTCAAAACCCAGCTCTACGAAATTTCGCCCAATGACCCGGCCACCTACATCGCTGTCCTCATTGTTCTGATTGTGGTCGCGGCGCTGGCGGCCTTTTTGCCCACTCGCCGCGCGACTCGGGTCGATCCCGTCGTCGCCCTGCGTCACGAGTAACATTTCCAATCGCATGCATGGCTAAGCTGCCGCCAAACGTCAGCGCGGTAATCTGGCAGATGGACTTGAACAAGCGGCGGCAGTAGCATTCCCCTATGAAGAAAGTGAAATCTGTCGGCCGTAGTTCCGCAGCGAAAGGAAAAGCCGCTCCGAAAAACGTCGAGGAATACCTTGCCGGCGTTCCTGAACCAGCCCGCAGCACCTTCTCCAAACTTCGCGCGGCAATTCAGTCTGCTGCGCCGGCGGAAGCCGCCGAGATCATCAGCTATCGGATTCCCGCGTTTAAGCACAAGCGCGTGTTGGTATGGTTCGCCGCGTTTTCGAACCACTGCAGCCTGTTTCCTACAGCCGCAGTTATTGAAACCTTTAAGAACGAACTGAAAGGCTTTTCCACCTCTAAGGGGACCATCCACTTCCCTACGGACAAGCCCCTCCCGATTGCGCTGATCAAAAAGCTCGTGAAGGCCCGAGTCGCAAAGGACAAAGCTAAGAAATAGCACCGACCGGGTAGCCATCGGCGTCTCCGATAGTTCGCTTTCTGGCTTGCTGCTTCGCGCTTAGCCTCGGCGGTATCGATTGTCGGGAAACTGCGGTTGTGCTAGGCTTTGCGGTGCGGAAATTAGCATGGCCAAGCGCCACGCAAGTCCCAGCGTCGCAAACGTTCTCTCCTTACCGTTCCTCAACAGAGCTTTCCCGAGCGGAAGACTCTCTTCGGAGAAACCAAACGAACGGCTCGGGCTATTCGATAACCAGCTCCCTCGGAGCTTGGCCGTCAAAAGGAACTGGATAAGCCCATGTCCGGTACACAAACAGCTTCAAAGACCG
>Ga0210394_10002401_pt1 | contig 25778 bp, 22 predicted proteins | sample IncBWC12MmetaG_FD_160121 | JGI IMG/M metagenome (GOLD analysis project Ga0210394, IMG submission 160121) | Forest soil microbial communities from Barre Woods Harvard Forest LTER site, Petersham, Massachusetts, United States - Inc-BW-C-12-M | ecosystem: Environmental > Terrestrial > Soil >...
GCGATTCAAAAACCAGCGGCGGCCTGATTCGCGCCGACTATACGCTGCCGGTCGGCGTCCTTACCTCGATTACCGGCTATCGGCATGCCGATTCAACGGACTTCTTCTCAACCAGCGCGGAGCAGTACAACGAAATTCTCCAGAACTACCACATCGGCGCCGATCAAGAGAGCGAGGAAATTCACTTCTCGTCTCCGTCGGACAGTCAACGCTTCAGCTGGGTGACGGGGTTGTTTTTTCTCAATTCCAATCGCGACGGGCTAAAGCACTACAACCTGAACGTGCAGCCCACCGTGCTCGCCGGTATTGCGGTGCCGCCCTATAACGCCCTGCAATTCAACGCCGACAACAATCAACACGTGCATGCGCGCAGCTATGCGGTGTTTGGCGATGCGACTTACGCCTTCGCACGCGAGTGGAAGGTCTCCGTCGGCGGCCGTTACACGATTGAGGAAAAAAGAGGCCATAGCGAGGTATACGATACGAGCGGCGAGTCGCCCAATCTCGCGGCGGTGTACTCGCATCGGTGGAGCGACTTTAATCCAAAGGCTACCTTGTCCTACCAGCCGGGCACAAAACTCCTGGCCTACGCGACCATTGCCAGCGGCTTCAAAAGCGGCGGCTACGATACCAGCGCGACCACCGATCGGGGACTGGCGACGCCGTTTGAACCGGAAAAAGTTTGGAGCTACGAGCTTGGCGTCAAATGGACCGGGCTCGATGATCGGTTGGTGGTGAACGCCGCAACCTATTACGCAAAATACACCGAATTGCAGGTGCAGGAATTTCAAAATCTGCAATACATCACGTCGAATGCGGGCCAGGCGTATATCCCAGGCTTCGAGCTTGAGACCACTTTCAATGCATTGTCATGGCTCACGCTGATGGGCAACTACAGTTATATGAATGCCAAATATACGCAGTACGTACAAGGCGATGGCGCGGTATTCACCGGCCATCAGATTCCTTTCGACGTCAAATTCCACTATACCTTGGGCGCCGATACGCATTTTGTGTCGCCGCAATTGGGCGGCGGTGAAATACGTATTGGCGGCGACGTCACCTATCAAGGAAAAAAATACTTCGAGAACGAGAACAACGATTATGCGTTTATTACCAACAATACCAAGATTACGGGTCTCGTGAACATGCACGCCAACTGGACTTCAGCCAACCAAATCTGGCAGGTCTCGCTATGGTCCAACAATCTCAACAATAAACGCTACATCATCAATGCGACCGACTTGACGGCATTTTACGCCAGCCCGCCGGAGTTCCTCGCCACCGACGCGAATGGCAACGCCATCAACAAAATGTATGTGGGCGACTGGAACGCACCCAGAATGTACGGAATTTCGTTTACCTACAAGCATTAAGGGGCAGCGACCGCATCATCATGTTGCCGCACGCGCATTCGATCATCTCGGCGCGCATCGATCGTTTGCCCTCCGCTGCCCCGCTGTGGTCCTGGATTGCGAGAATCTCGTTCGGCGCCTTTTTTGAGATCTATGAAACTGCGTTGACGAGCTTGCTGGCACCGCTGCTCGTGCAGGTTGGAATTTTTCACAAGGACCGTGGCGGACTGTTCGGATTGCCGGATCTCGCGACATTTGGCTTCGCGACGTTTATCGGACTGTTCATTGGCGCCGTCCTATTCTCAGCGATCGCGGATAAAACGGGTCGTCGACCCATTTTTACCTATTCATTGATTTGGTATGCGCTCGCCACGTTGATCATGGCAATCCAGTCCGATGCGCAATCCATTTGCTTGTGGCGCTTCATTGCAGCGATCGGCGTGGGCGCCGAAATTGTAGCGGTCGATTCCTACCTCTCAGAGATGACGCCCAAGGCGATGCGGGGCCGTGCGTTCGCGATCAGCAAGGCCGTGCAGTATTGCGCGATACCGCTCGCAGCGATTCTTGCAACCGTGCTCGCGCGCAAGACGGTCGCCGGCATGGATGGGTGGCGCGCAATGGTATTCGTCCCGACCATTAGCGCGATCTTCATCTGGTGGGTGCGTCGTGGGCTGCCTGAGTCGCCGCGCTGGCTTGCCGAGCATGGGCGCGGCAGCGAGGCCCAAGCCATACTTGACGACATAGAAGCCAAGATAACCCGGGGGATCCCCGGGCCATTGCCGGCAATCGAAGCCGTTGCAGCTGCTCCGAGCCACCAGCAGCGCGGTTTTTTCGATCTTTTCCGCGGCCAATTGCTGCAAAGAACATTGATGCTATTGGTGGTCAGCTGTGCGACCACCGTCGCCTTCTTTGGGTTCAGCAATTGGCTGCCCTCTCTTCTCGAAGCGCGCGGCGTCGGCGTAACCAGGAGTCTTGCCTACACCGCGGTCGTTGCGTTTTTATATCCGGTTTCGCCGTTTGTCTTCAGCTTTTTCGCCGATAAAATTGAGCGCAAGTGGCAGATCCTTGCGGGCGCAGGCCTGGCCGCCGTAGCCGGGCTTGCATTCGTTGCTCAGACCGGCGCAGCCGGTTGGATAGTCTGCAGCCTGCTCATTACCCTGGGCACCAATTTAACCTCGTACGGGACGCATACATATCGCAGCGAACTTTTCCCGACCAGCTTGCGCGCGCGCGGCATCGGCTTCGTATACTCAATTGACCGATTGACCGCAGCGTTCAACAGCTACCTCATCGGGTTTATTCTGGTACGAGGCGGCGTATCCGGAGTATTGATTTTCATCGCGGCAGCCTCGGTGCTGGCGATGTTTGTCGTTTCATTCTTTGGCCCCCGCACCCTGGGACTCTCCAGCGAAGCCATCCGTAATCGCGGAATGCAGGAATTGCGGTCCCTCTAGGAACGCCTGGTCGGGGCGCTCAATCAAATCCACGACTTTCGCCACCAGTCCGGCATCGTCGTTCTCGATGATCTCGATCGCATCGTTCGGAAACTGATTCTGCAGATCGCTCATCAGCATTTCTGGGTCATCCCCCACCATGATCGAGCGGATCAAGTGCTCGGACACGGCGATGATGACGAAGCCTAAGGAACACGGCACGATGGCAAAGCCAATGGTCGCCGCCGCTCGGATCAGCGGGATGAACACGTCGCCCGCTCCGCCCTGCACAAGATCTGCGTTTGCTGTCGATGTAAGCACTATCTTCTCCTCAGTTAAAGCGTTCGCCAACCAACTCCTCGCTCTTCTGCCAAAGCGCCTGTGCGTGTTGCGGATCGAGCGCATAAGGCCGCACACCCCCAAACAGGCCGGGGATTGAGACGACCTCGGCGACGTGGCAGTCTTCGCAATAGCGACCGCCAATCGCTCCCGCTTCGGCGACGCAGGCAGCCCAGACGGATGTTGCTGCGCCTTGCGGAATGCTTTTATAGCTAAAGGGCGCAGCGCCTTTGGGCCGGTTGGCATTGATCGTCGCGATCAATTTCTCCCTCACCGCGGGCGTCATGTATCGACCCAGCTCGGTCTGGATACCCCCGGGATGCACCGCGGTTGCACGCACCCCACTTGCCTTGTGCCGCTGATCGAACTCGACTGCAAACAGCACATTGGCGGTCTTGGAGCGGCCGTAGGCAATGAACTCGTCGTAGGGCGAGTGCTCAAAGTTCGGATCTTCAAGGTCGACATCCGCGTATCGGTGCCCGGCCGAAGACAGGTTCACCAGCCGCGAACCGGTCTTGAGCAGCGAAGCGATGCGGTTCACCAGGACGAAGTGTCCGAGGTGATTGGTGCCGAACTGCCTCTCAAAGCCATCGACCGTGGTGCCCTTGGGGCACGCCATCACACCGGCGTTGGCTATGATCATGTCGAAAGGCTTGTTCGCCGCCAGCAAACCGTCGGCGCAGCGGCGCACACTGTCGAGCGAAGCCAGGTCGAGCTGGACGAGGTGAAGAGAACCTCCGCTCGTGGCTTGCGCCCGGACCTGCTCTGTGGCGGCCTGCGCCTTGGGCAAATCGCGCGCGGCTCCGGTGACCTGCGCCCCATGCGCCGCCAACGCGCGCGCGGTTTCGACACCGAGGCCCGCGGAAACACCGGTGACGAGCACCCGCTTTCCGCTCAAATTGACGCCTCGCAGCACCTCGTCAGTCGTCGATGTGGCTCCAAAAGAATTGCTCATGATCAAATCCTCGCTGTTTTCCCGTACCGCCCTACCGCTGCACCAGGTAAACATGGTTTAATGGAAGTGGAGGGATCCTCCGTTTAATATACGGAGGTCTCCTCCGTTTTGCAAGTGCTGTGTTAGGAGCAGACCGATAAACGTCAAACGCAAGCCGGCGGCCGAGGCGCGCAAACCGCGCGCCGACAGCGCCCGGAATCGACAATTACTGATCGACGCCGCCAAGGCGGGGTTTTCGGAATTCGGGCTGAATGTGAGCCTGGAGGAAATTGCGCGCCGCGCCGGCGTCGGCATCGGCACACTGTACCGCCATTTCCCAAGCCGAGAGGCGGTTGTGGAAGCGGTTTACCGACGCGAAGTCGAGCAGCTTGCGGAAGCCGTGCCGCAGCTGCTCGAGACCTCGCCGGCGGGCGAGGCGTTGCACAAGTGGATGCACCTGTTCGTCGACTATATCGCCACCAAGCGCTTGATCGCGCCATCGCTGGGAGCCGCGGCAGGCCGCACTTCCGCGCTGCACGCAACCTCTGCCGAACTGATCACGCGTGCGATCTCCACGCTCGTCAAGCGAGCCGTAGCGAGCGGCGATGTGCGAAAAGATATCGATCCATCTGACCTGCTGCGCGCGATGGTCGGGGTGAGTTATGGGAATCCCGACAAGGGCTGGGAAGCGAGCGCGCGGCGGCTCATCGACCTTCTGATGGACGGCCTGCGGCGAAAGGGTCGATGAATGGACGCCAGAACTTAGCTGTTGCGGCCGAACATTAGTTCGACAACATCAGTACAAATCCGTCGTTTTCGTAGGCGTAGAACCGCCATTCAAGGACCGTCTTCGGCGTTCCCAAGATGATGAGTTGCTGACGCAGCGTCGCGACGTCATTGAACACGTCCGAGGCCTTTATGAGGTTCTCGTACTTTCTCAGCAGCGATTCGGAAGCAGCGCCTTCTGCGGCGTAGGTGATCAATACCTTCAGCGGTGCGTTGAAGGACTGAAGTTTATTCATTTTTTCGTGGGCGCGAGAACTGTCGTTTTCGTGCTCTATTGCCACCGAAATGAAATTCGCATAAGTGGCGTACTTCCCGGTCTCATCCGTGCCGCGTTCCTCGTACAGCATCCCGTCAAGCGTGTAGTACTCCTTGTTCCATGACAGCAACCCCAATTTCCTGGCGACTCTCGGATAAATGGTGGTTCGCATGAAGAAGTTATACGATTTGGTCTCGAAACCCACCGCGGTACGAAAGCTGTCGTGCTCTGATTGCATGACGGCAACGAAGGCATTGCGAAAGTCTCTCGGCGTGATCTTATTCATCGCGTGCTGAGTATATACAATGGGGCGTGGGCGGAGGGACAGTGTTCTGCAGCAACCACGGTCGTCCGCTTGATCACTCGCTCGGCACGAAAATCCACAGCAGTAAGTACAACAGCAGGCCGACCCCCGCGCAGATAAACAGTGCGGCAAAAAGCAGCCGCCATACCCAGGATTCCATTCCGGTCGATCGTGCGATTCCGCCGCACACGCCGCCGAATACCCGGTCTGTGCGGCTGCGTCGAAACGTATTCACCGCAATCGCGAGCGGGTCATTGGCGGGCGTTTGCGCGGCGCCCAGAAGGCGATCCTTCGCGCGCTTGAACTCCTCTTCGGTCAAGCCGCCGTTTGCGCGCAGTTCCGCCAGTTTGCTAAGGTCATCGGCAAGCGCCATGGAACACTCCTTGAAAAGGTGTTATATCCCAACAACACCGCAGTTGAGAAAAAGTAACACTCAGACCGCCATCCTAGCGAATTTAACCAGTCCATGTGGCTGCCGGGCGCAGTGACATCCCGGTTCGTTCGCGCGAAAATGAATCGCGGCCAAGGCATTTCGACAAATGAGGCGATGCTAAAGGAACTCACGACCAAGAACAGCGGCCAGGAGCGCCAATCATATGAACACGTTTAAATGTGTAGCAATTGCATTTGTGGCCATTTTGACCTGTCAACGTGCCTACGCCGTTGGCGACGCGGCGGCCGGCAAGACCGTGTTTGAAAATCAGTGCTCGGTCTGCCACACCACCGTGATCGGCAAGAACGGCTTCGGGCCCACGCTCGCCGGCGTAATCGGCCGCCGATCCGGCGCCATCTCCGGCTACCCGTATTCGTCTGCGATGGCCAACGCCGGAATCGCCTGGGATCCGGCGACGCTGAACGACTTTCTGGCGTCAACGACCACCCAAGTGCCCGGCACGCTGATGACGGTTTCGATCACTGATCCAGCAGCACGCGCGAATGTGATCGCGTATCTAGCAACGCTCGAGTCCGCGCCCGTCCAAGCGGCTGCAGGAGACTCGGCGCCGGCGAAGACGCCGCTCGGTAAGGGGCCGACCCAGGATGAGTTGATCAAAGCCGGCGCCGATGCGCAAAGCTGGCTGTACGCCAGCAAGGATTATGCGGGGGCGCGCTACGTCGCATCGACGCAAATCACTGCCGCAACCGCCGCGCAATTGCGTCCTGTGTGCATCTATCGCTCGACCAATGTCGGCGCTACGCAGTCCAACCCGCTGGTTTACAAAGGCGCGATGTATTTCACCATCGATGAGGCCACAGTCGCCATTGATGCGGTGAGCTGCCGCCAGCGCTGGATTCATAGCTGGCCTTTGAAGGATGGCGCCTTGTCGAAAGTAAGCCGCGGCGTGGCACTGAAAGACGGCAGGTTGGTACGCGGCACGCCGGACGGCTACCTCATCGCGCTGAACATGACCGATGGATCGTTGCTGTGGAGCCGCAAGATTGCGGATGCGAAATCCGGACAGTATTTGAGCATGCCGCCGCTGATCTTCGAAGACCGCATCATCTATGGGCCCGCGGGTGCGGACTGGGGCGCGAAGAATTGGATCGGCGCGTTCAGTCTGGACACAGGCGAACCGCAGTGGCGCTTCAATCTGATCCCCGATGCGAATGAACCAGGCGCCGAGACTTGGAAGAACCCCGGTGCGCTTCAGCACGGCGGCGGGAGCCTTTGGACGCCCTTATCCCTCGATGCCAAGAAGGGTGTGCTGTATGTGCCGGTCGGGAATCCATCGCCGGACTTCTACGAATCGGCGCGGCCCGGCGACGACCTGTACACCAATTCTGCAGTGGCGCTCGATGTGCGCACCGGCAAGCTGTTGTGGTTCCACCAGTTCGGTCCGGCCGACAATCACGACCGTGACCTAAGCCAAGTAAGCCCGCTTTTCAGCGCGGCCGTAAACGGCAAGCAGCGCGATTTAATCGCCATCAGCGGCAAGGATGGTCTGCTGCGGGTGCTGGATCGTGAAAGCCACTCGCAACTCTACGAGACTCCGATCACCAGCCGCACCAACTGGGATGCGCCGCCGACGCCCCAAGGTGTGCACTCGTGCCCGGGACTGCTGGGAGGCATGGAGTGGAACGGTCCTGCCTACGACCGAGATACTCATGCGTTGTACGTGGCGACCGTCGACTGGTGCGGAACCTTCACGAAAACCGAACAGCCCCCTCAGTTTACCGTCAATGCGCACTACTACGGTGGTGCGGTGTCGCCCGACCCGCGCGAACAAGCGCGCGGCTGGCTGCAGGCGATTGACGCTGCTACGGGCAAAGTTCGCTGGAAGGAGCAGTGGCCAACCCCTCTGGTTGCGGGTGTCATCGTGACGGGTGGGGGCGTTCTTTTTACCGGCGATTTGGATAATAACTTTCTCGCCATCGATGCGAATACCGGCAAGACCCTGTACACCTTCAACACGGGCGGATCCGTCGGCGGCGGCGTAATCAGCTACGAAATCCAAGGCAAGCAGTACGTCGCAACCATGTCCGGCGCGGTCTCAGGATTTTTCGGCGGCAGCGGCCCGGCGGCTGTGGTGATTTTCGCTCTGCCGTAGTCCATGGCATCCGCCCTCGCGAAACGCGTCACGATTGACGTCAACGACACCACTCGAGTGTCGGGAATACTGGAACACCCCGCAGGCTCGAAACGCTGTCTGGTGTTCGCGCATGGCGCCGGGGCGGGAATGGAACATCCGTTCATGGCGGCCCTTGCGCACGACCTTGCGGCCCACGGCATCGCAACCCTGCGTTACCAATTCCCTTACATGGAACGGGGCGAGAAGAGAACCGACCCACCGCCCCTTTGTCACGCCACCGTTCGCGCCGCGGTTGCCGCCGCCGGACAACTTGTCGCCAAGGTACCGCTCATCGCCGGCGGGAAATCATTCGGCGGTCGAATGACCTCGCAGGCTCAAGCGGCCGTCCCGTTGCCCGGCGTGCACGGATTGGTGTTTTTTGGATTTCCGCTGCACACGCCGGACAAACCATCAATCGACAGGGCCGCCCATCTATCGAAGATCAAGATCCCCATGCTGTTTTTGCAGGGAACGCGCGATAATTTGGCCGATCTCACCCTCTTGCGGCCGCTCGTCGATGGATTCAATCATCTCGCGACCTTGAAGGTCCTCGAGGCTGCGGACCACTCATTTCACGTGCTGGTGCGCAGCGGTCGAAAAGATGCGGAAGTGAAAGCAGAGATGGTGCACGAATTTCTAGCCTGGTCGAGGACGGTGTAAATCGCCCGGATTGATTCGCCCCTGCCCGGCGCGCACGGCCGCCCCGTTGTCATCGCCTTGGATTCGTGATGGCACGAATGGCCTGGGATAGAGATCGCGCGGCTTTGTCATAGCCGTCCCAAGGTTTCGCTTTTTGCAGCAGCGCGGGCGCGCTTCGCACCGTGAATTTTTTTGGATCCAAGCCTCGCCCGGCCTCTTTCCATTGAATAGGCATCGACACCGGTGCGCCGTCGCGCGCGCGCGGCGATAGTACCGCCACCGCCGTGGCGGTGCGGTCATTGCGCAGGTAGTCCAGAAAAATCTTGCCGGCGCGCTGGCTTTTCGACATGTTGTCGAGATACCGAAGGGGACTGTCGTGGGCCATCTGCGCACAAATCATGTGTGCGAAGTTTTTGGCGGTAGGCCAATCGATCGCTTGTTTGCCGACGCTGAGCGGCGTCACAACATGCAGCCCCTTGCCGCCGGTGGTCTTGCAAAAGGATTCCAGGCCGACTGCTTTCAGGCGATCCCGGATCTCGACAGCTCCGGCAACGACCGCGTCGAATTTAACATCGGGTGCGGGATCCAGGTCGAAAACCAGGCGGCCCGCCACTTCCGGGTCGCCCGGCGCGCAATTCCAGGGATGAAGTTCCAGCGCTGCGATTTGCGCCGCCGCGGGCAATGCCTCGATGCGATCGATCTGCAGGTACGGTTCCTTGTCGCCCCTGACTTTCACCGCTGAGAGGAATTTCGACATGCCGGCCATCGCGTGGCGCTGAAAGAATTCACCGCGGCCCAATCCGTTGGGTACTCGAACGAGGGAGCAGGGACGGCCGAGCAAGTGCGGCAACATCCACTCGCCCACCTTCTCGTAGTACTGCGCGAGATCGAGCTTGGTCACCGGCACACCGTCTCCCGCGTTCGGCCATAGCGCTTTATTCGGTTTCGATATGGTCACGCCCAGCACGGCCGCCGGCCCTGAAGGCGGACCTCCGCTCGCTTTCGTTGGCTTCGGACGCGTTTTGGCTTTGAGCATGGTCTCGCCTTTGGCGTTGACTTGTGGAATTTCCGCAACGACGTCCCGAGCTTTTTTATCCTCGCGCAGCGCCTTGAACGCCGCTTGTCGAATCATTCCGGTACGGGTCCATCCGGCGAATTCGATTTCGGCAACGAGATCCGGTTTAACCCAGCGCACGTTGCGCTCCTTGGAAGGCGCATTGTCGCCGCTGAACGGACTGGCCTCGCGAGTCAGTTTTTCAAGCCGGGGCGACAGGGTTTTTGCCACCATTCGCCCGTATCCGGTACCGACGCGGCCGACGTAAGCGAGATCCTTGCCTCGATACACCCCGGCCAGCAGCGAGCGCACGGCGCCGCCTTCCGAAGTCCAGCCCCCGATCACGACCTCTTGCCCGGCTCGGCACTTGGCCTTGGTCCAGCTTCCTGAGCGATCCGATCGGTAGGGCGCATCGAGCTTCTTCGATACAATGCCCTCAAGTCCCATCTTGCAAGCCGAGGCAAAGGTGACCTGCGCGTTTGCCACCAAGTGCGCCACGTAGTGAAGCCGGGACCCTTTAGCGCGCGTCGTCAGTAGATTTTCCAGCCGGGCCTTGCGCATTTCGAGCGGCAGCGTGCGCAAGTCTTCTCGTCCTTCAAACAGCAGATCAAATACGAAGAAAATGAGATCCTCGGTTTTCTCGTCCGAGAGCGCGGACTGCAGGGCCGCGAAGCTCGGCAGCTGCCGCTCATCGAGCGCCACCACCTCCCCGTCCAACAGACAGTCCGGCAGGTTTTTCGCATCTTTCGCGATTGAGGTAAAGCGCCCGGTCCAATCAAGCCCGGTACGGGTGCGAATCGTGACCTGTCCGTCTTGCACGCGCACCTGCGCACGGTAGCCATCGAGTTTGACTTCATGCGCCCAGCCGGGCTCCGACGGCGGTCTATCGACCAGTTTGCAGAGCTGCGGCACCACGAAATCGGGCATCTGCCGAACCAACACCGGCTTGTGCTGCGTGAGCGCGGAGAGCTTCACCGGCGCCCCTATTGTTGCGGGCGCGGCGCCGGTCTTTCGGGTCCACACCGCATCGGCTTTGGTACTCGTTGTCTTTGCCAGCATGAAGGGTTTGGGGCGTTTGCCCACGCCATCGGCAATTTGCTTCAAAGTTCGTCCCGATGCGACTGAACGATCCTCGGCCAGCAACGCATCGGCATCGCCGGGCTTCGCGCTCGAGTCCCGATGTTTGATCAGCAGCCAATTGGTTCTCTTGCCCCCGTATTTATCGCCGCGCATGCGCACCAACACCCAGCTGCCATGCAAGCGGTTGCCTTCCAGCGTGAATTTCAGATCTCCGCTTTTAAATGCCTCCTGCGGCGATTTGGCGCCTTCCGGACTCCAGTAGCCGCGGTCCCACAGCTGCACCGTGCCGCCGCCGTACTCCCCCTTGGGAATCGTGCCTTCGAAGTCTCCATAGTCCAGAGGATGATCCTCGACTTCCACCGCTAGTCGCCGGTCGGCGGGGTCGAGCGACGGACCACGAGTCACCGCCCAGGACTTGAATACGCCGTCCAACTCTAGTCGAAGGTCGTAATGCAACTGGCGCGCAGCGTGCTTTTGCACTACGAACCGCAGGCCTGCCGACGGCGCCACTTTAGCTTCGCCGGAGGGCTCGGCGGTCTTGGAGAAGTCGCGCTTTGCGCGATACCTTAGGAGCGCCGGCTTTGCCAAGGTCAGGTGCCTTGGCGATCCATCATGCGACGGTACGCAAGCAGGTGGCGCAGCGACGCTTTTTGATCGCGTGCGCGTTCGTAGAGTCGCGCCAGATTGAAATGCGCGTCGGCAAGCTGCGGATCGAGCGCGAGGGCTTCACGATAGGCGAGTATGGCGTCGGGTTCACGATTCATATCCTCGAGCAGCACCGCCAGGTTAAAGATCAGCAGCGGTTCCGGCCTGTCTGCCGAGCGATACACTTGCTCCGCTTCGTTGAAGCGCCCGGCGAGATGCAGCAGCCGGCCCAGATTGATTCGCGCTTCGAGATGCTTTGGGTCGGCCCTAAGACTGCTCTCGTAGGCGGCCTGTGCCGCGGCCGGGTTGGTCTCCTCCAGCGCAAACGCCTTCGCATAGAAATCGTCCGCCGAATTTGCCGCATCTGCGGCATCCTCCTCTGCGGCTGAGACCGGCCTGTTGATGACATGCAAGCCGCCCTGCTCCTCGTCGATGTCGAGCGCTAGAACATATTGGCCGGTGTCCGACTCCCATAGCATCTTCCCTTCCCGAATGGCGATTCGATTGCCCAATGCGGTGAGAGACAGTTTGTTCAATGTTTCGCCGGCGGGGAGCTCGGCGCGAAGTCTTTGCAGCGTGCGGTTGATGCGCTGTGCCGGAATATTGGCCTCACGCAGCGCGCTCGCGGTGCGCAAAACGATCAGATCCTGAAACGAGTAGTGCAGCCGGCCTGCGCGCCTGACGGGACTTAAGTGACCTGCTCGCGCCAGCGAACGAACCGCGGCCGCCGGCAATCCGAACAGTCGCTTGAGATCCTTCGTGTCGTATGCATGCATTTCATCGTCGGGCGGATTTGCGCGAAGATCCTTCTGCTGCCGCCCGCTTGGGTGCCTTGCGTTCCTTGAGTTCTTTGGACTTTGATCCTCGCGCATCGATGCTTGCTCTCAAGGCCTCCATCAAGTCGATGACATTACCGCCCTTGGCGCTGACCGGCCCCTCGGCAAGCGAGACTTCTTGGCCCTCTATTTTCTTCTGAATCGCCGCCTCGACGCGTGCCTTGTGCTCGTCGGCATATTCATTAGGATCGAATTTCTTCGCCGCCAAATGATCGATCAGCTGCTGCGCGAGTTTAAGTTCCGGCTCCGACACCGGCGCAGCCTCGATACCCAGATCTTTGAGGTCGCGCACTTCGGCCTTGAAATGCAGCTGATGCATCGCGAGACCATCAGCGAGTGCCCTCACGACGATGATATGTTCCTTACCGCGCGAGATCCAGCGGCCGATGGCGGCCTGGTGAGTCTTGCGAAGTGCTGTCGCCAGGAGGGTGTAAGGCTTGGCGCCGCCCTTGTCGGGCGCCAAGTAGTAGGTGCCGTCAAAATACAGCGGATCCACGGATTCGAGCGGCACGAATTGCCCGATGTCGATCGCATGCGTGGTCGTATCCTCGAGTGCTTTTAATTCTTCGGGGCTGAACATGACGTATTGGTCCTTGGCGAATTCATAGCCCTTGACCATTTCCGCGCGCTCGACGATTTTCCCGTCATTGACGGCCACGTACTGCTGCTTGACGCGCGAGCCGTCCTTTTGCCGCAGCAAATTGAAGGACAGGCGCTCGGAAGAAACTGTTGCCGAATACAGCTTCACCGGTATGGCGACCAGGCCAAATGAAATCGTCAGTGAAGCGATCGATCGAGCTGGTGTAGCCATGTGGAACCGTCCCTAAAGCAAAGTGCGATCAAAACCAATTCTTCTGTTAAATGGCAGGAAGCGCGTCAAATTCGTAGCAAAAACCGGGACTCGCAGTGTGTCCTTCAAGGCCAATATCGCACACATTTGCGGTCCACTGAAAGCTCGCCCCCGCATTTGCGACCATACTGGATAAAATCACAGCTCGCGAATGGGCCACCCACCTGAATCCGATGATCTCGCGGATGACGCTAAGATACGCTTGATCGTATGAATAGTTCCGCGCATCCGCCCCGCAAGGCCGCGTTGGCCTTCATCTTCGTCACGGTGCTCATCGACATGCTGGCCTTCGGCATGATCATCCCGGTCTTGCCCCTGCTGGTGCAGAACTTCGCGGGAGGCAGCGCGGCGCGCGGCGCTGAAATCTACGGTGCATTCGGCACCGCTTGGGCATTGATGCAGCTCATCTTCTCGCCGGTGCAGGGCTCGCTGTCGGATCATTTCGGCCGCCGCGCGGTGATCCTGATTTCGTGCACGGGCCTGGGTTTGGATTTCATTCTCATGGCGCTTGCGCCCAACATCTGGTGGTTGTTGCTCGGCCGGGTGATCTCCGGAATTTGCGCCGCGAGCTTCAGCACCGCGGGCGCGTACATATCCGACGTCACGCCTCCGGAGAAGCGCGCGGCCAGTTTCGGCCTGATCGGTGCGGCATTCGGCATCGGCTTCGTGCTGGGGCCGGCGCTCGGCGGTATTCTCGGCGCCGTCTCGCCGCGCCTGCCGTTCTGGGCCGCGGCTTGTTTGGCGCTGGCCAATGTGTGCTGGGGCCTGTTCGTGCTGCCGGAATCGCTTTCCAAAGACAGGCGCGTACCGTTCCATTGGAAGAACGCCAACCCCTTGGGCGCGCTCAAGCTGCTGCGCTCGCACCCGATGCTTGCCGGGCTTGCGCGCAGTTTTTTTCTCGTCAATCTGGCGCACGTTGTACTGCCGAGCACTGCCGTTTTATACATGTACTACCGATACGGTTGGGATACACGCGCGGTGGGTTTCCTGTTGTTCGGTGTCGGAATTTCGTCGCTGCTGGTTCAGGGGTTGCTGGTAAAACCCGCGGTCAAGCTGCTCAAGGAGCGCGGTGCAATCTTGGTGGGTTTGAGCTTTGGCGCCGTGGGCTTCGCCATCTACGGCCTGGCGCCCACCGGATTGATCCTGTGGATCGGCGTGCCGGTGATGGCGCTGTGGGGCATTGCCACGCCTTCCCTGCAGGCCATCATGACGCGCTTGGTGGACGCCACTGAGCAGGGACGTTTGCAAGGCTCGCTCGCCAGCCTGCAGGGCATGGCGAGCCTGATCGGTCCCACCCTGTTCACCCAGATCTTCGCTGCTTCCATCAGCCCGCGTGCCGATTGGAAGCTGCTGCCGGGTCTCGCCTTCCTCGCCGCGGCGCTGATTATATTGGTGGCCATGGTGCTGGCGTGGCGTACCACTCAGCCGCCGCGGCTAGTCTCCGCGACGGATGCTGTCTAGCTCGCCACTCTTCCCCTCGTGCAGGGATCGCCGCAGTGCGCCGACGCTGTCCCGCCAAGCGTTCTGCGCAACCCGCGCATTGGGCTCCAGGTCGAAGGCGTGATAAGCACCGGGATACACGTGTAGTTCGACGGGCACGCCAAGCCGCATGAGCCGCCGCGCATACTCAATGTCTTCTTCGAGGAAGAGGTCGAGCGCGCCGGTCGATATGAAAGCAGGCGGCAAGCGAGCCAGGTCCGCCGCGCGCGCTGGCGCGGCGTACGGCGATACTCCGTCCGAGCCAGGCGGTAGACCTAAGAGCGCCGACCACCCAAAGTGGTTATTGTGCGGGGTCCAGATGAATTCGCCGGCATAGGGATGCGGATTGGCCGTCACGCAGGTGCGATCGTCCAGCATCGGATAGATGAGGTGCTGGAAGGCCAGCCGGTATTCGCGCCGGTCGCGCGCCAGCAAGGCAAGCGCCGCGGCCAACCCGCCGCCGGCGCTTTCGCCCATAACGCCGACGCGCAGCGGATCCACGCCCATGGCAGCCGCTTGCTTGAAAACCCAGGCGAGCGCTGCATAACAGTCCTCAACAGCGCCGGGAAAGCGCGTCTCGGGTGCCAGTCGATAATCGACGGAGACGATGCAGCATTCAGCCTGCAACGCCAGAGGCCGATGGAAAGGCTCCATCATGGCGGCGGTTCCCGTGACGTAGCCGCCGCCATGTATATGAAAGATGCACGGCAGAGTGCCGGTTTTCTCGTGCGGCCGATAGATGAACAGCGGAACATCGGGGGCGCCCGGCGGTCCGGAAACCAGTCTCGATTCCATGGCGACGGCCGCCGCGGCGTGCGGATCGACGGTGGCCGGCCACGTGTGTGCACGAATCTCGGGCAACAGCTCGGCGGAGAACTGCATGGTCGGAAACAATTCGAGCAGCGCGAAGAGCTGCGGATCGACCAGATGCCGGCTGTTCATATTGCCTCCTTCAATGCAAATTGAGGGTCCGCCAGCTTGTCGAGACTCGGGCGCACCCGTTCCGCAATGAGCTTGCGCGCCGCCATGTAGTCTTTCGCGTGATTGATGGCTTCCAACGCCAGCAATTCACCGCCCTTGAGATAACAAACACTGAAGTGGCGGGAAGCGGGATCGCCGCGCGTCACCTGTTGGTCATGGCCCTGCGATAGACCCACGATAAGCAGCTTGCTGTCGAACTGATCCGACCAAAACCAGGGCACGCGGTCATGCACCGTCGGCCGTCCCAGCATATTGAGCGCCGCGGCTTTCGCTTGTTCGAAGGCATTGTCGACCGATTCGAGCCGCACGCGCATTTCAAAGCGCGCGGAGGGGTGATTGGTGCAGTCCCCCGCGGCATAAATCGCGGCCTCGCTGGATTGACAGTATTGATCAACGACGATGCCGTTGTCGCAGTGCAAGCCTGCCTCGCTGGCAAGCGCAACATTGGCCAGTGCGCCGACGCCGACGATCAATAAATCGGCTTCAAACGCACTGCCGTCCGCGCACACGACGCGCTCCACCCGGCCGAGTCCTTCCAGACGAGTCACCCGCGCATTGCACACGATCTTCACGCCCTGAGCTCGATGCTCATGCTCGAAGTATTGGGAGACGTTCGATGCGACGACGCGATTCATGACCCGATCCGCCATTTCAAGAACGGTGACGCTGCAGCCCATATTGCGGGCCGTCGCGGCCGTTTCGAGCCCGATGTAGCCGCCGCCGATGATGACCACCCGCGCACCCGGCTTCAGGCCTTCCTGAATGCGAGGAACATCGGCGACCGCGCGCAGATAACACACACCGGCCAGGTCGGCGCCGGGACAGGTCAACTGCCGCGCGACGGCGCCGAGACAGAGCAGCGCCCGGTCGTAGACAATTTCCTCGCCGTCCGAAAGCAAGACGCGCCGTGCGGAAGGGTCGAGACGGATTGCGCGCACCCCTAGCTTGAGCTCGACCTTATGCTCATCGTAAAAGGACTGATGACGGAACAACAAGCGGTCGAACTCCAATTCGCCGGCGAGGAATTTCTTGGAAAGCGGCGGCCGCTGATATGGTAGTTGCGGCTCCTCGCTTACCAGGATGAGCCGGCCATCGTATCCCTCGCGCCGCAAAGTATCGGCGGCCTCTGCGCCGGCTTGGCCGCCCCCGGCAATGAGGATCGTGGCGATCATTCGCTTCCTTAAAGATTCTTGCTGCGCATGCGACGCCTATGGCCAGCGCCGCGAGCGGCTGCCGGGATTGCTGAGCAACACCCGCTGACAAATGCTGCGAGACTTTTTTTGCGCGCCAATTATTTAAACGGCGGGCCGTCAGCTCTTGTGCTCGTACTTGAACGACACGCTGATGCGCGATCGATAGGCTTCCACCTTGCCGTTCTTGAGCGCCACGTCGAGCTTGACAACTTCCGCAACCCTTAGGTCTCTCAATGTCTTGCTGGCCCGGTTGATCGCGGCAGCGGTCGCTTTCTCCCAAGACTCCGAGCTGGTTCCGACGAGTTCGATTACTTTGTAGACGTTGTCCGCCATGACGATCCCCCAGCAGTGTTTATGGAAAACGCACTTGAGCGCCAATATTATGCCAATCCGCCGGGTTTATGAATGACCTATAGGGGCGGGGGTCCGAACTTAAGCTCATGTAGAGGCTTCCAGTCGCACCGTGGCATTGAGACCCGGGTTGGCGTCCGACAATTCCAAAGTCGCGTCGTGAACCTTGACGATGGCGCTTGCCAGGCTCAAGCCTAAGCCGCTGCCGGCCGTGGTGCGGCTCGATTCCAGGCGAAAAAAACGCTGCAGCACTTTACCGCGCAGCTGCTGCGGAATACCCGGGCCGTTATCGACTACACTCACGCAGACGAAGCGCTCGGCCCGGCGCGCGAGAATTGCGATCGTTGATCCACGCGGCGTATGCCGCAACCCGTTTTCGATGAGATTCGCAAACAGCTGCATCAGCAACTCGCGTTCGCCCTTGACCATCAACACGGGCTCGATCGTTTCCACCAGTACCTGCCCGTTCTCCTCCGCCATGGGCCGATACAGCTCGCCGATCGTCGCGAGCAATTCACTCAGTTGTACAACCGCGAATTCCTGGCGCCGTGCCCCGCTCTCTATTTGCGCAATGTGCAGCAACGAGCTGAAGATGGCCAAAATGGAGTCGATCTCCACTACCGCGCTGGCGAGCGTGGTGCGCGCCAGCTCGGTGTCATTCTCCGCATGGTTCGCCAACTCCAGCCTTTGCCGCAGGCGCGTCAAAGGAGTTCGCAGATCATGGGCAATATCCGTGGTCACTTGGCGCAGATCCTTCATCAATCCGGCGATGCGATCCAGCATCGCATTGATGCTGCCGGCCAGATGATCCAATTCATCGCCGGCTCGCGTCACGGGCAAGCGTTGTTGTAGATCTTCGCCGATGATGTCGCGGCTGGTCTGGCTGACCGTTTCGATTCGGTGCATCAGCCGTCCGCTCATAATCAGCCCGCCTGCCAGCGCCAGCGCAATGGACGCAGCCAGGCCCCAAGCAAACGATCCGACCACCATTTCTTCCATCTCGAGCAGTTGGTGAGTGCTCCAACCGACGAACAGGTAGGCGCCGGGTAAGTTGACGCCGCGACCGCGAAGTGCCGAAAAAGCAGACCCTGCGCCTTGCGCGACCTGCGGCCACTCGCGGATGCCTTCCCTGGGATCGAGGGCGGGAAGATTGCCTGCTCGCACGGCACCGTTTGCATCCTGCAGCAGGTAGTAAAATCCCGATGGATGCTTGGCGAGCGCTTGCACCACTCCCTGGATGGCATCGACGCTTCGGCCCGGCGAGTCGGCCAGGATCTCGCCGACTTCACTCGCGACACTGTCATCTATCTGATGGCGCATGAAGCGCGTGGTGGACAAAAAAATCACGCTGAACAGTATCAGGAAGGATATCCCCGTGAGCGTCGCATACATGAGTGCGAGGCGAAAACTGGAGGTTCGGACTACTCTAAATCGGGACACGTAAGGTATAGCCCGCGCCGCGCAGCGTGTGAATCAGCGGGATCGACTGGCCGCGATCGATCTTGCTTCGCAATCGACTGATATGCGTCTCAACCACCGTTGTGTTTGGATCGAAATGAACATCCCAGACATTCTCGAGCAGCATCGCCCGGGTGACGGTCTGGTCCATGTGCCTCGCCAAATATTCCAGCAAACGAAATTCGCGCGGCAGCAGTTCAACCGGGATACCGCCGCGCATGACCGTTCTCGCCAACAGATCAATCTCCAAGTCCGCAATCGTCAGAGTCGTCTCGACGGCCAAGCGCGGAGTTCGGCGGCCCAAGGCGGCGACGCGCGCCAGGAGTTCCGCAAAAGAAAACGGCTTGACGAGGTAGTCATCGGCCCCCGCGTTAAGGCCCGTTACCCGATCATCGACGCCGCCAAGCGTCGTCAGAAACAACACCGGAGTTACCGTGCCTGCCTGACGCAAAGCTTGAACTACGCTCAGTCCGTCGAGTTCGGGCAGCATGCGATCGACAATGAGCAAATCCCACTTTTCCAAACTCGCGCGTTGCAGCCCTTCGCGGCCATTTCCGGCCACGCAAATTTCATGTCCATCGCCGCTCAATCCCAGCGAGATATAGTGGGCGGTCTCGCGGTCATCCTCGATCAGCAAAATTCTCATGACCGTTCGGCGACCTAGCGTGGAATCGGCACACGCACGTATCGCATCGCCAGCGCCGGAACAACCAACAGGTTGAGCAAAGTCGATGACAACAAGCCCCCCAGCACCGTCACCGCCATCGGACCTTCGATCTCCTGGCCCGGACGATTGAGGCCAATGGCAAGCGGCGCGAGACCCAAGGCAGTCACCGCGGCGGTCATCAAAATGGGCACCAGTCGTTCATTCGCACCGCGCAGCACAAGCGCAATATTCCATGTGCATCCTTCGATTTCAACCAGATGTTCGTAATGCGCCATTTGCAGAATTGCGTTGCGCGCGCTGACGCCGAATACCGTCACCAGACCCACAACCGTTCCCAGTGAAATGCCCAGTCCTGTCACGGCAATCGCCAGCACACTGCCGATTACGCTGAAAGGTATGTTGGCCAATACCAGCCAGGCGTTGGCGCGCCAATGAAACGACATGAAAAGTATCATCACAATGAGTGCCAGCGCCAATCCCGAATACATTATCAGCTCGTTGCGGGTTTTGATTTCCGCATCGGCTGCGCCGGTAAATTCCAGAAACACGCCGACGGGAAGCGCCACGCCCTTAAGAATGGCCTGCCGCGCCTGATTTACCACGCTTTGCAATGAGCCGGATCCCACGTTGAATGTCACGACGACCAGCCGCTGGCCGCCATCGTGCTCGATGCTGTAGCGGTTCTGCCCCACCTCGATATTCGCAACCTGGGCCAGCGGCACCGGACCGAGCGGAGTTGCAATCATCAATTTCTGCAGTTGCGTCGGCTGATGCCGCTGGGCGTCCGGCAATAACACCACGACATCCACCGTGCGCGTGCCCTGGAAGGTCTGGCCGACTTTCGACCCCGCGTAGGCCGTCTCGATGGTATCGAGAACATCCTGCACCTTGAGTCCGGTCGCCGCCAGCGCCTGCGGTATGAGGTGAATGGAAATAGCGGGCGTACCGCTTTGACGTTTGAATTGCAGGTCGACGATGCCCTTTACCTTGCCGAGCGAGGCAACTACTTTGTCCGCGGTTCGCTCCAGAACATCAAGATCGACGCCGAAAATCTTGATCGCGACCTGGGCGGTTTGCCCGCTCAGGCTCTCGCTTATCCTATCGCCAAGGAAGGTAACCACTTCGCTCTGCAGACCCGGGTAGTGCCGCAATATCTCGCGCAACTGTTCTTGAGCCGCCCCCTGATCGATGGTTGAGTCGGCTTTGAGCTCGACGTGAAACTCGCTGCGATGCGGACCCCAAGTATCCTCGCCCAACTCGGCGCGGCCTACCTGCTGTTCCACGCTCTGCACATAGGGCAGCGCCAACACCTCCTCGCTGATGCGCCTCCCCACGCTCAGCATCTCATCGAGCGATGTACCCGGCACCGAACTCGTGACCTGCATGACGAAATGACCCTCGCGAAAATCCGGCATAAACGTGCCGCCCAGGAACGGCAGCGCTGCAGCCGCCGCAACAACCATGACCAGCAGGACGATCAACGTCGCCTTGATATGTCCACCGACTCCACGCACGGCGGCCGCCTGCCAGGATTTGAGGCGCGTGAGCCAACCCGCTTGTCGACGCGCATCGTGCTGACGCAGAAAAAGCGCGCACAAGGCGGGCGTGCAGGTCATCGCGACGATGAGCGAGGCGGTCACCGCAAAAATGAAGGCGAGCGCCAACGGACCGACAAAGCGGCCCTGCACGCTGGAGGTGAATAGTTCCGGCAAGAATACCGCGATGACCACCGCGGTTGCGTAAATCACCGGGCCTCGGACTTCAAGCGATGCGTCCAGTACGATCTCGAGGCGCGGCTTGGGCTCGGCCAGTTGCCCATTCTCGCGTAACCGGCGCAGAATGTTTTCAATACCGATGATCGCATCGTCCACCAGTACGCCAAGGGCCACGGCAAATCCGCCCAGTGTCATGGTGTTGAGCGTCAACCCCATGTACCGCAGCACCGCGACCGCCGCCAGGAGGGATAGGGGAATAGCGGTGAACGCGATCAAGGCGGCGCGAATATCGCGCAAAAAAATGTACAGCACCGCCAGGATCAGCACCGCGGCAATGGCCAAGGATTCCTTCAGATTCTGCAGTGCGCGTTCAATGAAATTAGCCGGCCGATGCAGGCCGGTGTAAAGAGCAATTCCCTGTTTTTTCAGCGCCGGCTCCAGGTCGGCCAGCACTTTCTCGATCGCCAGCGTTACCTGCAGCGTATTCGCGCCATACTGGCTTGATATCGAGAGCAGTACTCCCTGCTTTGCCATGATCAGGGAATCGCCGGACCGTAATGCGGGCGCGATTTTTATTGTCGCTACATCGCGCAGCAGGATGGGTGTACCGTTTCGCACGCCGACGACGGCTTGACCCAGCGAATTGATGTCGGGCTCCGGCGTGGGGGACTGCAGCAGCACGCGCTGGGCGGCGAGATCGATGAATCCGGCGCCGCGCAATGGCAGGGCGGCTTTCGCCGCATCGGCCACCTCCGAGAACGCAAGTCCGAAACTGGAGAGCTTCTGCGTGTCCGGCAGTACCTGAATTTGACGCACGTCGCCGCCGAAGACGATGACGCGCGCGACGCCGGGAACTGCCAGCAAGCGCGGTTTGATGATCCAATCGGCGTTGTCCCGCAACGCATAGGCATCGACCTTGTCGGATACCAGGCCTATCTTCAACAGGTCCATCGTGCTCGACACCAGCGGCGAGAGCTTGGGCGTACCGACCCCGGCGGGCAGCGAACTGCCGAGTTCCGACAAACGTTCGGAGACTCCTTGCCGCGCGATGTGCACGTCCACGCCGTCCCTGAAAGTGATGTTCACGACGGAGAGGCCGGGGATTGATTCGGAGCGCAGGGTGGCGAGACCGGCCGAGCCGTTGACCGCGTTCTCCACTTGTTTCGTGACCAACTCTTCGACTTGCTGCGGTGCGAATCCGGGCGCTTCGGTCTGTATGTCGACCTGCGAAGGCACGAATTCCGGGAACACATCCAGGGGCGCCTGCAACGCACCCCATGACCCCAGGATCAATGCCAGCAGCGTCAGCGCGCTGATCGCTCCGTAATGGCGTACGGACAGTGCGACAAGTGCTCGTATCATGGCTAGTCGGCTGCGGCGCTGGGATTCAACTCACGCGCGAGCAGCGTTCCTGCGGAGCTGGTTACAATCTTGTCTCCGGCAGATAGGCCTTCCTTCACGAAGTAGCCCTCTGCGGTCGGCATGCTCGTGTCGATTTCGGTGCGCACGAAATTGCCGGGCTTTTCCTCAACGTAGCACCAGTACTTACCGCCGCTGATCACCGCCGCCGCCGCGGGCACTTGCACGCCGGATTCCGCGCTGCCGACCGGCGCCCAGGCGAGCAGGCGCTCACCTTCGCCGGCATCGCTACCCTTGAGTAAGACAAAAAAACTCTTACCGGGGATGCTGGCATCCGCCGGCGCGCTCCACACAGAGCGCGACTCCCAGCTCCTTGCGCCGGGCGCCGCGTTGATTCGCGCCAAACGCAATGCGACCGGATTTGAATTGCCGAGCGACCCGAGCGAAAAAGTCACGCGCACCAGTTTGGTATGACCTGCGGCCAGCTCGGCGAGCTCAGGGCTGCTGTCGCGGGCTTGCCAGGGCGGATTTTGTCCGATCGTAGAGGATAGGCGCCGCTCGGCGAGCTGCAGAGCCGCTTGATCGACCTGCGCCTGGCGTTCGGCGGTTTCTAAAGTTTCCACCGGCATGGCGCCGGGCGTTCCAGCCAGTTTCTGCGCGCGCGCCAATGCCGAGCGGCTCTGACGCTCGATGGCCACCGCAGTGGCAAGATCCGCAACCGCTTGGGCAATCGTTTCATGCGCAATGACCGTCCCAAAGCCGCCAGTTTCGGGAATGTGCATCACCGACTTCGCCTCGGTTGTGACGATGCCCATTTTCTTGATTTCGTCCGGCTTCAGAGCGACGCCTTCCGCGGCTTCCTCGGCGGGTTTATCTTCGGCGGATTTGTCCGCAACCGCAGGTGCTTTGTGACAGCCAAGCAGCATCGTCAAGGTCGCGCAACACGCCAGTCCTAACGCTTTCATTGACTGACATTCCGCTTGGTCGAATTGGCCGCCATGCCCTGTTGGCCCTGACTCCAGCCTCCGCCGAGCGCCTTGCACAGGCTTACCAGAGACTGCAAGCGCGCGAGCTGGTATTGAATGAACTGATCGCGCGCTGCGTACCACGTTCGCTGCGCCTCGAGAAGTGTCAGAAAGTCACCCGATCCTGCCTGGTAACGCAGTTTTGCTCCCTCGAACGCGCGTTCGCTGTGCGCGACATTGCCAAGTTGAGATTCGCGGGCGAGATCCAACTGATGAATCGCGCCAAGCGCATTTTCGACATCGGTGAGTGCGGCGATGATCGCAGCACGGTAGGCCAACAGCAGTTCCCACTCCTTGGCCTGCACTTCATCGCGCTGGGCTCGCAGTCGTCCATGATCGAAGATCGGCTGGATCAGGTTCGCACCCAAGGCAAAGGACGGCCCCACCCCCGGGATGGTCAACACGGTCGCGGGCAACGCGGGATTTTGCAGCCCGGCCCCGGCAGTGAGATTCAAACTGGGAAACATCGCGGCGCGAGCGGCGACAAGGTCGGCGTGCCCGGAGCGCAGATTCGCTTCGGCGAGAAGGATATCGGGGCGTCTGGTCAACAACTCGGACGGTAGGCCTGCGGCGAGTTGCGGTTCCGTGAGCGAGTTCAGAGGCTTGGCAGCCACATCGAAGTTCTCCGGAACTCGTCCCAGCAACAGTGCCAGTGCTGCGCGCGCCTCAGCCTCGCGTTGTCGCAAGTCCGTGGTCGCAATCTGCGCGGCATCGAACGTCGCCTGCTGCGTCGCGAGTTCCACCGGACTCGCGGCACCCGCATTGAAGCGCGCCTGCACGACTTCCAGCAACTGCCTCGCGGCGTCGCTGTTGGATTGCGCAATCGTCAGCCGTTCACGAAGCGCGAGAACTTCAAAATACGCGTTCGCCACGCCTGCTAGGATGGTGAGGGCCACCGTGTCGCGTTCCGCGCGCGATGCACCGGCCAGCAATCGCGCCGATTCGGCGCCCGCTCGATTCTTGCCCCAGAAGTCCACTTCGTAGCTGGCCGTGAGCATCGCTGACCAATCGAGTTCGTGGCCGCCGCCCTGTGATGAATGACCGGCAAGGTAATTGGCGTTGCCGGCGCCATCGACACTCGGCAGAAGCGGGGACCCGGCTTGGCGCGCCCGCGCGTCAGCCTGCGCCACCCGGGCGCGGGCGATCGCCAGATCCGAATTGTCTTTGACGGCCAGATCGACGAAGGAATTGAGTTCGCCGCTGGAAAAATCGCGGTACCACTCCTGCGCAGGCCACTGCACCGGTTGCGCGCTTGCTGCGTTTTCGAATGCGGCGGGCACGTCGCGCGGCAGGGATGCCGGTTTTACGGAGGCGCATCCGGCGAGCGCACCCCACGCCAGGCAAATTAGTGTTAGATTCAATCGCACGGCCAGCCTCGTAATGGACGCAGCGCAAAGCTCGGAAATCAACATAGCACGCCGTTTCGAGGCGCTGCTTTACGATTTTTTAAAGAACTCAAGGGCACTGCGTCCGACGCCGCGCGGCCCGTCGCGGCCCGTCGCGGCCGCCAGGATCCATCCCACCGATGCATACGACTTGCGCAAAAACCGCCATTGCATGTACTTTGTGCCGCAGAGTGAGCCCTGCGGATGGGCACTCTATTTGGTGTAGGTTATCATTCAACAAATTCTTAGGGTGCCCCGTGCGTAATTCAGATGTGTTGCTGCCAGTGTCTCCGGCCGAGGTAAAGCGCTACGGGTCTTGGGCAATCACCCTGCATTGGCTTTTGTTTGTACTGGTCGTGGTCGTCGGCACATTGGGGCTGTTGCATGACTCGTGGCCGAAACGCAGCCAGGCATTTTGGATAAACATACATGCGCTGATTGGATTGACGCTGTGGATGCTGCTGATACTGAGCTTCGTAGGACGGCTGAGATATCCCCCGCCGCCCCCTGCGGCAGACATGAGCACAGCGATGCGCCGGGCGGCGCGCGTGGTTCACTTGAGTTTGTATGCGCTGCTTTTTGTGATCCCCATTTTTGGCATCGTGACTTTCATTTGGCACGGCAGGTCGCTTGATTTAGGCATGGCCCAGCTGAATTTTGGCGTGGCGAAGAATCGCGCTATTTTCGAGCCCACCGAAGATATCCACGGCTATCTTGCATACTGCGTATTTGCGCTGGCGGCCGCTCACGCCGCAGCCGCGCTATGGCACCAATTCATCAAGCATGACGGTGTACTGCGAAGAATGTGGCCATTGCGCAAATGATCGAGATTGCCGCTTGCGACCGCCGCCCGCCTCGCCGCGTCTATCCTTGCTGAGCGATCAGACCTCCGAATCGTCTATGTCGCCCGGCATATTCTTCAAGCGCCATTGAAAACTGGCGTTCATCGAAATCCGGCCACAGGCAGTCGCTGAAATAGAGTTCTGCGTAGGCACACTCCCACAGCATGAAGTCGCTCAAGCGCTGTTCAGAGCCGGTACGTATCAATAAATCGACCTCGCCGGCCGTGGCTACGCAGTGGTTTACT
>Ga0210394_10002403_pt1 | contig 25769 bp, 49 predicted proteins | sample IncBWC12MmetaG_FD_160121 | JGI IMG/M metagenome (GOLD analysis project Ga0210394, IMG submission 160121) | Forest soil microbial communities from Barre Woods Harvard Forest LTER site, Petersham, Massachusetts, United States - Inc-BW-C-12-M | ecosystem: Environmental > Terrestrial > Soil >...
GGCGTTGGCCCCATAACGGTTATCGAACTGGGCCTCATAGATCTGCTTCGGACCTATATTAACCGGAGTCAGAATGTACTTGGTTCCCGCCGTCGGATCGTTGTCTAAAGTGGCCGCGTTAAACGGGGCCTCGGTCACGCCCAAGAAAATACCCGCCATCGACGTATTGACGGGAGCAATAATCCCGTACCCCAAGTTCGTTCCATCGGAAGCTCCTAAAACAAGCGCTGCGCCCTTAATAATGTTCGTGGCGTTTCCAAAGAGCGGCCACGGCTTGACGTAGGATTGTCCCATCACGGCATCGCGAGCTGGAATCATAAATCACCTCATTCAATAGATTGGTCCGACATAATAGGAATTAGGAAGGAGAGTAGAAAAGAAGAGGAACTACTTACTGATTTGTTATATCGATCCCGTTGTCAAAAGGATCACCCACCAGGGCTCCACGGCTGTTAAACGTCCCACAGAAAGGGCATCCTCCGACAACCGACGGTTCGATGCTCTTGTACGAAAAAGAAATCGGCGCGGCACCCGTTGGAACTGGCAGATTAACTGTCAGCGTTTGCGCCACGCCATAACTGATTCCAGGAGAAAGAAGCGTATCTCCCTCTTGCTGGATATTCAAATCTTTCTGAAACCCGCATAACGCGCAACGAATGTGACCCTCTTGAGGGTCGGTAGGATAATGATAGCGAGCCTGCTCAATGGCCTTGCCGTCACCAGACGTTGGGCTAGGATGAAGGGATGAAAACATTTATCTCCTGGTGGCCGCCGAACGATTCCAGAGAGCGGCCATGTCCCGATCTGCCGGACCCGCCCCTGGCGCGACCTCGATCTTTCTCACCGCATGATCGGCAATCTCGCGTTTCCCGTTCTTAATATCTTCTCGATTCTTGACATAGTCTTCTGCGCTGACCTCACTCCCGACTTGACCTGCGCTCTTATCCACGAAGTCGAGATAGTCTTTTTCCATCTCCGAGAGCTTTGAAGAAGCGTCTTCTTTCTCTGTCCCTCCGCCCGTTCCAGGATCGGACGCATTGTACGAAGGGGCCATGCGCCTGGGAGAACGCTCCGCGTCCGCAGGACGTTTGGCAGGCTGTGAACCAGGAACTTCGGGAGTATAGCGACCGGCGGAAAGCTCTTTGCCCTTGACCATATAGAAAAGCTCCTCCGCTAAACTGGAATCGACGATGCGTCCCATCTTCTCGTAACGACCCACTTCTTCCATAAACGCCTTCTCCAGTTTGTCAAAATCCTTCTGAGAGGTCCGCATCTTCATTAATGCATTATCACGGACCAAAGGAGCCTGAGCAGCACGAATTGACTGTTCATGGAAAGCCAACTGGTCATCATTCCAGCCCATTTTCTTTTTGGTGTCTTCACGCCATGCTTCATATTGTTTCTTGGGGTCGTCCTTGGGTTGAGAATCAACAGGAGGATTGTCTTTCTTATCGAGCTTTTCCTGCATTGCGTCTAAAATCTTCTTGGCCGCTTCGGGGAGTTCTCCCGGCTTGTTGGGATCTTCTACGATGTCGTTTCCGTCTTTATCCTTGGCCATGGATCTCCTTTTTCGCTTGAGCGATCTTTTCTTCCAATTCCGGGATCTTCTTCTGCGCTTCCCTGGACAACTCTACAATCTTTTTGGGCCTCTCCGTCAAGGCCTCGACCGATTCCTTCTTGGACTGATGGACCAGGATAATCCGGAAAAGGTCATCCTGCCTTTTGGGACCCGCCTGAGAAAGTTCCTCAAGCGCTTCTTTGATCTGTTCGCCATGAATCGCAAAACCTTCTTTAAAGTCTTTTAAGAAGTCCTTAAAGTCCTCGTCCTCCATAAGTCTTTCATACTTTTCAGACTTTTGCAAGACTTCTTTCCAATAGGCCAAATCCGATTCCATCTGATTAAGGGCTAATTGGAGCTGATCGATGTCAAGGTCCATCACGGATTACCTGGTGCTTTCTTGCCAAGAGACCCTGGCGAAAGATCACTACCGCCTTGCCTCTTACCGAGCGCAGACTTATCATCCGACGCCCCTTTATTGGTTTTATTCTGAAGCGCATCGTGCATATCGCCATGGGCTGTCCCCGGCTGCGCCTGCGCCTTCTGCTGCTGCATCTCCTGCATGATCTGCTCAATGGGCGGAAGGAGTTTCGTAATATCCTTCTCACGCTCCGCGAACAATGTCCGCTTGACCAACTCATGACGCCTTTGCATATTTTGCCCGATCAAGGGCTCCTGACTCCAAAGCTGATAGTTCACAAGCGCCCTCTGCATGACCGCATCGGGATTGTCCATGACTGAGATCCGCGCCACCTGGACGTGCATGGACTTGTTGCGGAGCTTCACCCGCTCAATTTCTTTCTTAATCCATTGACCCGTGTTCTGGTCGTACTGAGCGTAAGGAATAACCGCATCCGGAGCGAACTGGAAATAGAGTTCCAAACACTGGGTCCCCACTTCGTTAGTGCCCTGCATCAGTTGGCGGATATAGTCGTCTACCCTTACATTAGACTGCTGTAGTTGCTGCTGGGTCTTCTTCCCAGACGCCCTGGGGTCTTTAACCTGTGGCGTTCCTGAACGTAGTCCCGGATCATTTCCGATTAACCACACCGCCAACTGAAAAAGCGTTTGTTCTTCCTGCTGAGATTGGCCCATGTCGGTTTGCTTGATTTCCAACTGCTCAAACCCGTCCATGGACTGGACCGTAAAGACCACGCCGGGATAAAACTTCTGGTCCTTGCGGGAAAAATCAATCGTGGTTTCCGTCAACTTCTTCTTAAACGAAGGCACGGTCGAGATGGCTCTAGAATCAATCCGCAGGTGATGCTGAGTATCCGCTTCTTCGTTGATATCCCAGAGCATGTCGGTGACACACCGACCCATCAAACGCCCGGACTTGGGGCGGATCTTAAACGGAATGTAGTTGACGCGGTTGTGCCAATAGGGATAATCCTCGATACGCAGAAGCGTTTTGGATTTGGGATGAAAGAGGACATGGTACATCTCCTCTTCCCCGTCATCATTTAAGTCAATGCAGAGATTGCCTCTTAAACAATAATATTCGTCCGCCTTACGAATAGGCGTTGTCCCGAGACCCTCATTGCGGTTTTGCTGCTGAGAGACTTTATCCATCGCCGTAGTTTCGCCAGGCTCCTTAAGCATCTTCTCGACTTCGGCTTTATCAAGCCAGTCGCGGTTGGCTCCTTTGCGAAAATAGTTGGCCCGTTGCCGGAACATGTCTCCATGAAGAACCGTGTATTCCAAGGACGGAGCATCGACGGGCACCCGGACCAAGTCTTTAAGTTCCACGATGCGGAGCCTTGGCCCTCGGTATCGGACTTTCTCTTCTTCAATCTTGATTTGAACCTGGGTGCCTTGCGTGAGGTCAGAAAGATATTCGGTGTATCTGGCGGGGCTGCATCCGGCTTCGTCTGGTGATGGGAAGTCCTGTTCAAACTCTTCGATCTTGTCGTAAGCATTAACGTGGTACTCCTTCCCGACTTCTTCCACCCAGTCCATGACTCCAATCGAAAGCGGAGTGGCTAGGGCATTGTAGAAGGCTTCCGATAAGGCCTGGTTGATCGAAAGCTCCACTTTGGCCTTGAAGTTCAAGAACCACTCCACATTCGGATCGACTTCTTCACCGCCTGCCGCCGTAGGCGGAACCATTTCTTTTACAAACCAGATGGGGTCGTTATCGAGCATCGTGGCCGCAATCAAGGAATGAAGCCCCACAATATGGAGCTCAATTAACGGAACCATCAAAGAACACGCCCCCGGCCAGGGGTCTGAGCGCGGGGACGAAATTCCTTCTAAACGGTTATTGTATTTGAGAAGCTTAGAACGTAAGAGAGAAGTATTGGTGTCCCATTCGCGCCAGCAGTCCCAAAGAAGATCGACCACTAATTTCTTATCTTCTTCTTTGAGTTTAAGCCGACGCCGGTAAATCCCCGACTCCAGCGTGGCCAGTCGGGTGATCTTGGTTTTCGGGTCACGTTCCTGCTCCTTCGGCGGCGGACCCGTGACGCCAAGCGCCTGCTGTTCCTCTGGAGAGAGGACCGGCATTTAGGTCGGCTTTGATAGCGGCGATTGTTTGCCTTTGTATTTCATCGCGTCATTGTTCTGCATCCGCTCATCAAACTTCGACACGACTGCCCGATCTTTTTCTATCGGCGGCGTCTTTTCTGTCCTTGATCCTGAAGGTCCATCGGTACGCATTTGTTCTTGTCCCATTTAACGATACCTCCGATTAGTTTGTGGTTTGATTCCTGCATTCCTACGCGCAGGCATGACGTTGTCTTCGATCAACTTCTTTAAATCGCGGTCGGCCTTATTCGGTGATTCCGTGTCCGCCAACATCCGGAAGGACGGCTCATCGTCGACTTTAAATGCCCGAATGTCGTCCGAATGAACCTTCATATCCTTGAAAGCCCCTCCCAGACGACTCTTGGATGGCGTGGCTTGTTTTTCTTTTCTCATGAGGGCCTCCACTTGGCCTTGTTATTTCCAATCATTCTCTGCATCGAAATATCCGCAGAATTGGCCTCGCGATCAAAACTCGGTAGATTATTGTGTATATGCACTTCCACTTTAGGCTCCTCTTTCTTCGGTTCCGCCGTTTCCTTCTGCTGCTCACGGATGGACGCCACGAGCTTCATCCAATTCTCCTTGGTGAATCTCCGGCGTTTTTTAGCGACCGCCACGCAACTGCCCCAACGCCCGATCCGCGCTATTGGCCACCTTGGGCGTCATCGTATTAAAGTTAATGGACTTGGGCGTGACCCCCTTCTTGCGGTCCTTCGCCGGTCCTCGAATCTTGTGCCTACCATGTGGACCACCCAATTTCTTCATATCGCCCCCGCATTGATTAATCGACGAAGATCTTGATCGGCGCTGTTGCCGGAAGACTCGGTCGTATTCACGTGCACAATCGAAATCGCCACCGGACGCTGCGACATCGTCTGCGATGCCCGCTGCGCCTTCATGGCCCGAGTCTTTTTCTTCTTTTTGGGAAGAAGCGTCGCCACACTAATGGATCTCCGAGCGGATGATCTTGGCCATCACGCGCTCTTTCATGAGCTGCTCCGCCATCATCTTCTTGGCAAAATAATTCCGCACCATGTCCTGCGCCAAGACGAGCGACCCAATGGCGGCGGCAAAGGAATTGTCCGGACCTTCCAACTCCAAGGTGACGGTCATGGTTCCGTTGTCAATTCTTGCCTTATTAATTTTTGGAGCTTCCGCTTCTGTAACCGCTGCCGGTTTCTCGTCTTTCTTCGCAGACTCTTCCAGAACAACGGGCTTGTCTTCTTCCGGCTTTCCTGAGTTTCCATTGGATTCATCGCCCAGCATATCAGCCTCCTATCTCCGCGTCATCTTCTTCGACATCGACTTCGCCTTCTTTGAGGTCTCCGGCAAACTCTTCCCCTTCGAAGCTTTGTCGAATTCCTTCGTAGGGAACCCCTTTTTCTTCGAGGAGGCGGTATGGGCCCATCTCATTTGCCTTTTGGAATCATACGGCATGACTCACGTTTTCCCCGCAGGCCTCATCATCCCCTTAGCGCCCTTCTTGCCGAGAGACGCATTGCCTTTGGACTTTCCGCCATAGCCCATTTTCTTCCTGGCCGCTGAGTATGATTTCTCCATGACTGGGTCTGATTTCTTAGCCATTTTTCCCTCCCGTAAAAACTTTCTTCACACGATCAAAAAATCCTTCCGGCCTATCTGAAACGATCTTCTCTGCCTCTTCCACCTTCGGCTTTAACTCGTACAGCGCAAACTGCCGGTCGCATTTTAAGCAATGCCAAAACCATCCCTGAAGATGAGCACGGATCAAGGACTTGCCGCATACGGGACAATCAAACTTCCCCTGGTGGTCAAAGAACACGCTAACGGGCCTCGGCATTTTGTTTAGCCTCGTGTCGGGAAGCGCGTTCACTAAGAGGCGCATCTCGGAAACAGGAAAAGACCATCTCATCCGCCATAGCCTGTTCTCGAACCGCTCATAAAACTCTGCCTCGGCACTTCCGCATGAGACCGTATGGGGCTTAATTGATGAGCATACCACACGGCCACCGCCAAAGCCATCACGCAGTCGTCTTGGAAGCCTTCTTCTGCCCCTGTCTGAATGTGGCCCTCCTCGTTGACTTTCTTAATCACAAACGTCGAAAGCTGGTCAATGATCTTGGCATCCGGGATCACCACCAACAAATCGCGCAGGGCCGCCGAAAGTTTGTCGATGATAACAGGCTTCGTCTTGACATTTGTGTGGAATCCGAACTCTTCCGTCTCAATCCATTTTCCGCCGTCGGTAATAACGGACTTGGGGGTCCGACAGAGATTCGGATAGCCTAGCTCCGCCAACTGTTGGACCGTAACAGCTCCAGGACCATTACGCTCAGGACACACCAAAGCCATATTGTAATACTGGCCCAATGCAAAGAGCTTCCGAGCGAAATCATCAGGACTGATGTGACCGTGAAGGTGCGCCACAATTTGCCAGGTCTGTCGGGCCAATACCTGTGCACACGCTTCGTCGTGCGAGAGGGCCGACTCACAACTGTCTGCGCCAATGACATAAGTCCATTCGGGTTGCGCCTCCTTGTAGATTTTTAGGAACCCCTGGGGGTCGGAGAGCGGAGAAGGTCGGCGATGAACCATTTCCATCTCGCCTCGGAATTTAGGACTGACCACCACGTGGACCCGCTGGGGTTCGGTAAGGCGGTCGGGGAAGATCCGCCTGGAAGTCGACTTGAACGCTTCCCGATCCGACAGAGGATACTCGACCTCGAACTTATCTTGGTCGCCATTGTACACATCCTGGATCTGATGTCTCCGCCAGTTCATCTGCTCGACCGTGAGCCGATGGACTTTCATAATCAGCTTCTCGTCGTTCGAAAGGGTACTTAAAAAGCGCTCTCTCACCTCCTCGTTTAAGAAGGGCCGTTCGTATTCTTCGTGCTCTGACCACGGCAGAAAGATCGGTATCCATTCGGTTCTCCCTTCTTCGTAGGCTTTCTTTTTTTCCTGCCAGAACTGATGAAAATCCCCCAGTCCGTTCGCTGTAGTCTCCAGGATAAGGATGGTTTCCGGCTGGTCGGGAATCGACGGCAAGAGACCTGCAAGCAAATCTTTAAGCGCCGGATAGAAGGCGACCTCGGTAAGGTGCGCGTATCGATAAGTGTATTTACGACCTGCTCGCTTATTGCGTGCAGTCTCGATTCTAATGGCGGATTTCGTCTGATAGAACTCCATGCGTTTTTCATCGGACCTCGTTTTCTGGGGCGTTAAGTGCGGATGGTCTTTGTGCATCTCGCCCCAGAACGTTTCGTTCATTTTGAAAATATCCGATGCGCCTTCTTCGTCATCCGCCAATACCAATCCCTGGGAAACACCCCGTAACGAGCAGAACGCATAGATGATCGCCTCAGAAAGCGTAGAAGTGCCCATTTGCCTGGACTTGAGGACAACGATTCGGACGGGGAGTCCGAGTCGTCGTTGCTGCTGGATCGCTTCGACAATCCTTTTCTGAGACGAGTTGAGTTCAAAGGGGATGAGATCTCCTTCCTTGGTCTTGATTTTTAGGTACGCGAGCTTTAAGAGAGCGACGGGGTCGTCCTCGAACATCTTTTTTTCCATCATGATCTGGATCGCCGGATTGTCCAAGTTCAATCTCTCGGTGTTCGGATAAGGGAGTTTTAGATTCATATGTCGAAGGTCCGATAGGGCTTGGCTTGCCAGATTCCGGCGGACGCACCCTCCGGTTTAAATACATTTTCAAGGGCTGCAAATCGGACCGTCGTGCCCCGACTGCGGGAGTATTCAATGGCGAGCTTCCCCACTTGCTGAAAGGTCCCAAACGGGACTTGTCCCTTGCCCTCAATGCAGCAAATAAGATGAGAACCAACAGCGCGTAAAGCATGCAGCCATAGACAATGAGGATGTCGGGATTTGTGCTCGGAAACCAAACGTTCGCAAGTGTGATCATTGAGGCCTATAGTGACACAATACCCCTCCACGTCCACTTCCAAAAGGCGCTCATCATCGGGAGGAAGACCCGACACCGTCTCTTCGCGAAGAACTTCAGGAGCCACCGTCCTTGTCCTCCTGATTTAAAAGTTTCTCACCCAACGCGTTCACCACGTCCGTCAAATCTTTTAAGGCCATGACCGTGTCAAATAAGACCATCGCCGGGTCCGGCCCTTCGGGTTTGGGCGGCGCAGGCTCGCGGTAGGCGATCACAAAATTACACCAACCGTTGGCATCCGTATTCATTTGACAGACCTGGATTTCTCCAATATTGAGACCCTCCAAAAATTTATGAATGTCATTCAAAAACTTGAAGGGTTCGTTGCGATAAAAACGGACCTTGATGCCGGACGGGAGATTCACCTCTGCCTCGTTTTTAAATTGAGGCATAAATGTCGATGAAACACTAGGCTGAGGCATGAGAGACCTCCAATCGTTTTTGAGTAGAGTTGTCGTCAATCGCTTCAATCTCTTTCCAATGACACCAGCGAAAATTTTCTCCTTTCAGGGGATCATCATATTTGTCGTCTTCATCAAGCAAATCGCCGTCGAGGGTGAAACCCGCCGAGCCCTTTAGAATCACCACATCCCCCAACATCACCTCGGGAATCCGCCAGCTGATCGCCGGGTCCATCGCCTCAATGACTCCACGCCTAAAATTAAAATCCCAATGTTTCTTTCGGCTGATGAGATGAAGCCCAAGACCGTTGGCATAGTCTTCTACGATAGGGAGCATCCGCACCAGGATGCGCCTACGTGGCCGAACCTTCCCGGATTGGACCAAGAGGCTCATTGCGGATAATGCGTCCTCAAAATGCCGGTTCCACCACATGAGGAGCACCCGGCCCCGGATTCCGCTTCGGCATTATGCGACTGCTTCACGGTTTTTCCTTTCGCGCCTTGCTTGTCGTTGGTGGCCGTGGACTTCGAGACCGATCCGACACCGCCGCAGAATTGACAAACAAGGGTCGCCACTAGGCCACTCCGAAATTCGTCAAGTAGCCTTTGCCGTTGCACGTCGAACAGGGGACCACGCCCTGGGTCTGGTTGTTGGCGTTTTGTTCCGTCGTTCCCGCATTCTGGTCGACGACATAATCGGTCGTCGCATACATGCCGCCTTTGCCGTTGCAGGTCGGGCAGGTGGTCATCTCAGTACCCCGTACTTCCGAAACTGTTGTAGAGTCCGCTTCCGCCGCATCCTGTGCATTTGATTTCGCAATCCGGAAAACTGTTCGGCCTGCCTAAGGTCCCGCCCTGAAACGGCTGGGGAAAATCATTGGCCGTAAAGTCCAAGGCTTCGCTCAGGTTTTGAGTCACGCCCTCGCCGTTACACTGTTGGCATATTTTCAAGATAGCACCTCCAGGAGAGTCTTCTCGATCTTCACAGCTTCTCCAGTTCCAAGATCATTCCGTCTAATTTCATCACCCGGTACATCGCACTCCCGTGATCTTGAATTTGCACCAGCTCGTCTAATTTTATCTTGGGCGACACCGAACGGTCGTCGTTCAGTTCCTCGACAGACTTTTCATGCAGGCAGGTGGGACAGGCGTGAGTCTTCATGACCACTTCCTGCCCTTAAGAATTTTATGCACCGCCGCTTTACCAACACCGAAGTGGTTCGCTAGCTTTCTCTCCGATAGCATGGGATGAAAATTCCGAATATCCTGAACCTGCGAAAAAACCAATTTCGCATTCGGATTCTTTTCTCCCCGACAATCGGCGCGTCGCCCCTTCTTCAAACAATCCTGTTGATTATCGAAATCCGTTCCGGGGAAAAGATGCGAGGCACGAACGCAAGGGGGGTTGTCACAGGAATGAAGAATGTCCAGGCCATCGGGAATGGGGCCCACGTAAAGCGCATCGCGTGGCTTATGAGCTTTACGTGTTTTCCATTCCTTCCAAGTCTTCCCCGGCCACCCAAAAGATCCATAACCACCCGCTTGCAAAGCCCCCGTCCAGACCCAGCAATTCCGGGTCCTCAAAACATGTCGCTCAAATCTAGATTTTATATCTAAAACTCGCATTGAAATTTAATTTCCTGGATCTTCACGCCACAACAGATGCGCCAGAATGCTGGCGGCGGAAGTCGACTGGATGCTCACCACGCCGCCCGGCGGCACCACCACTTTTCCCTGCGTCTGATCCGTCAAGGTCACCCCCGAGATCGCCGCTGCTCCCGTCGTGCCGCCGATATAGCGGAACGCCGTAGGTTTAGACGGCAGCGCCGTCCCTTGCCCCCCCAAACACTGGCCGAGGGAGAGTCCCACCTGCGTCTGAGAGGAGTCCACCACCGTCAAGAGCCGGGCAGGCGTGACCAGCGTGTTGGTGCTAAATCCCACAATGCCGCCGGAAGACGTGACGACCGATGTCGATATGTTGACGCCGCCGGTGGAATAGGCCAACATAAACTGCGCCGCCGCCGCCGGTGCCGCCGTGATATCGATGCCCACATCCAGGATCACCAGGTTCTTCCCGGAAGCCGAGGGATTGACCAACACCAAAGCGGGACCGGTCTGCGAAAGCCCCGCCGCCGTGGTCACAGGACTCCCCGCTACGTCCGCACAGTAAAACTCACTGGCCGCGCCCTGGCTGTAATCAGGACCACTCCCCGCAAACCAAACGGCAAAACTCTTTACCGGAAATAAAAAAACCGCCAGGAAGGCGGCCACTAAAATCGGATTGAATTTGGGTTTAGGGGTTTTCCCGAAATCTTTATCGAGAGAGTTTTGCACACCGTCGCCCTGAAGATAATTTCTCTCTCGGTCTTTTAAATGCAGATTCATGAGCCTCTTTTTCGACTGACGCCGGTCCTTCCCCCGTGTCAGAAATTCCCATTTCTCTTGCTCGAAGAACTTGGTCATCGGAATGGAACTGACGTTCTCACACCAAGAGCCTACTCCGCATTTTGAAGCCTGTCAAGGCTTTTTTATTTTTGGCGCGGAAAGATTTGGGTTGGGTCACTTCGGATCGCCATGGCCGTTTGGGTTTTGGCGGCGGCGGGCCCTGGCTCTCTGGGCCTTGATCTTCTGGACGGTATCGACAATTTCAGCGTCAACCGCCTGGGACAAAACGTTTAAACGCCTTGCCCCTTCTTCGCGACTGACGGTGTGTTCGATTTCGATCTTGACTTTGGGATTGTAGACTTCGGGGCGGTAGGCGTTTAAGACGCACATCCGGTCAAAGCTACCTGACGGTTGATGAGCGACGGTCATGCGGACATTCTCGATACGGTCAATAGTCCGGTCACGGATCAAATCACATTCACGCCTGAACTTTTCATCGACGGCGTAATGATTGCGGTAGGTGTCGCGATCAATGCCGATACGATCACAAACGGCGGTGATATTGGGCCAAAGTTCAGAGGCAATTCGCAGAAATTCTAACTTCTGATCGGGCCCGAACACCAGGACGGATTCAGTCCCATCAAACGGGCTTTCAGCGTACGTCCCATCTTCTCGACGTTTTACGTCACGGTCAACGGCATGGTTAGACTTTATGAGAAAACCGGACACCGGATCAACCACCAAACTATGTCCCGTAAAATTTCCGATCATGCGCCAAGTCTAGCAGACATTTTGAAAAATCACAAGCGCAGCGTAAAAACAGTTTCAGAAATTTCCTTCCGGTTTACCGCTAGGGCCTCCGCTCAAATCCCAGGACGGGCTATAGTCCTCTTCTTCCTCTGGGCCGTTATCATTACGTTTAGGTACTACAAATTCAGTTTGTCGGTTATCTTTTTGATCTCCGTTTCCCAATTCAGAATTTCGCCGTTCGCTTCCCGTTGTTTCAATTTTCGTTTTTCCATTTCGTACTCTTGCCATGTTTTCATCTTCCGTTTCCTCCCGTTCCGCTGGTGGATGTTTGGAATCGCTTCCCATCGTTCCCGCCCCCCCCTTTAGGGGGGCGGAACTGGGAACGATTACATCCAGAATTTCGTTCCCGTCGTTCCTATTCGTTCCGGCCGAATCGGGAACGATCCATTTTGAACCTGATTTTAGCACCATGTGACGGTCTATCATAATCTTAAATGCTCTAGCCAAATCCTGTTTACGTCCCTTAGTGCTGGTGAGGATTTGATCCTTCGATAAGGGCTCTAAATGGGCTGTCATTACATTAAGTATAGACGCTATTTTATCGGCTACTTCTTCAGACTCTTCCAGGCCTGTTGCTTCCAGGGAAATAGCACCCGTCAACTCTCCGACGTGACGCTTGATACGGATAGGGGCCGTTGGATCGGCATCCCTAAACTGGAAACTAGCGACGGATTCCGTAGCATCCTCTTCCCCCTCCACTCCGATAACGCAATCGCGCCAGGCCAGGAAATCGCTTGATCCGCGCAAGCGTTCAAAGAGCGGTCGATGTGAATTTTCCGTTTGTTTGGATAAATGATGGATTAAAATAACGGCCGCTCCGGTGATTTGATTTAACCGCCCAAAAGCGTCTAAAACCTCTTGCATCTCGGAACTGGAATTTTCCTCTTTGTTATGGAATCTCCGCAAGGAATCAAACACGACCAGTTTAATATCATTCAACATAATTAAATGACATAACGCCTTTAAATCTTGTGGTATTTTGGTAAATTGACGGATGATAAAAAACAAGGAAGCAAGCTCCGATTCTTTAAGCTGTCGTGCTCTGGCCAGAGCGTGTATCCTTCTCTGTAAATGAAGCTCTGATCCCTCCTCCTCCACTAAAAGAGCGGGGGATTTGATCGCTTGATACCTGCCCATGCACAAACCCCCCGTCGCTACCGCCAGTAGCATATCCAGGGCTAACCAGGTCTTTCCTACCCCAGGATTTCCGGCGATAAGACCTCTTGCGCCTTTGACCCAAATCCCCTCCACCATCCATCCGATTTCCCGTTGCGGTTGACTCAAAAACTCTTGACCATTCAAAAGAGAAAATCGGGGTTGACCGCCTTGTAGTTCCCCTAAAATTTCATCGACGGATTTCGCCATAAATTCCCCCGCAAAATTTCAATGCCTCTCCCCGATGGGTCCGGCGCACACGATATCCGGCAAGGAGAGGCATAAAAATACCGACGGAGAGTATCACCGTCGGAGCGTATCGTTTAAGAGTGTGCGTGAACCCATAGGCCCATATTACTCTAAAAACGATTGTAGCGTCAATTTATACTTTCCCACACGCTCCAGGATTCAATTTAACGCATTATTATGGGTCCAATCGATACTTATCATGCCAGTAACTTAATGTAATTATGAGTCTTTAGACCCATGGTTTTACTCATTATTCCCTTGACTTCATCTCCTACACTGGTATACTTACCTTACATTAAATTAATGGTATTATAGAAGGGATGGTGATGAGAATGTTTCCAAATGGTGATTTGTTAATGGAATTGGAACCGGATACTGATGGTGAACCGGATTATGATGACAGCGTTCAAATGTGTCCTGAGTGTGAAACGCCAAATCAGTTCGGAGAACTTTGCCCACCGTGTCAGCGTGAGCAGGACCGGATCAATGCGTGTGAGGACCGCTTTGACCGTGACCATTCCTTGAACGAATACGGAGAATAGCCCTAGACCAGTCAGCCCAGGCTTTAGGGCCTTGGGCTGACGGGATGTATGGCTAAACTGTTAGATTTGATTCCGAGTATGCAAGGAATGAAGAGGGAAAAATCCATACTCATATTATCTATCAGGCAATCGAAGCGGTATTACCTGTATTGTCTGAAAGAGTGGGAGAAGTTGCAAGCGAAATTGGATCAAGAAAAAAAGGAGGAGGTGCTGTCATGAAAAAGGAAAAGCGTAATACGGTTGTAATTGAAAGAGGTGATCTTTCGGAGCATGGTTTAGACCTCGGTATTTGGGATGCTCTCACAGAAGGGCTACCCCCCAACACGGAACAGGTTGAAATCTTAGTGTTGCGTAAGTTCGCGTAGGCCCTTCCTGGGACGCTCGAAGGCCCTTCAGCCTCAAGCGTCCCAATGAACGGCTCAAAAAGAGAGGTAATACCATGGATGATAAACAGGCAGTAAAATTAGCAGAAAGCCTTTGGGACGAATGGGATTTAGGGGAAGAACTGACCGAGGAACAGAAGGCGATTGTGTTCCTTTGGAAGCGTTCAAATGCGTATAAGTGGGCAACGCGCCATCCCGTCCAAGCGTTGGCAATCCACAAATTACATTAAAAGGAGAGTAAAACTATGAAAGAGAATAAGGCCAAGCCCGCCCACACGCCGACGCCGTGGACATTCGATAGTTGTAAAACGGTTCGCTTGCTATCGCTTGACCATAAAATAGAAATCGGTTCACTCTGGTTAAAGACAGAGCAAGCGGAAACAGACGCCGCCTTCATCGTCCGCGCTGTCAATAGCCATGAAGAACTACTGGAAACCTTAAAAGCTGCAAGACGTGAATTGAATGATTCTCATAGGTATGACTATATTGATGAAGCCATCGCCAAAGCGGAGGGGAAATAAGTGAAAGCGTTCGCGCTTATCGGGCTGTTACTTTTTTGCGGGTGCGAAAAATCAAAGCAATCGCAGACGGCGGGCCTCGGAACATTCCCCGGCACCACGGATACGTTGTGTCCCCGGTGCGTGACGGATAAGGGCCCTTGTGGGTGCTGATAGGACGTTACTCGAAAGAGTCTTAGCCTTAGATCTGGAGCGTTTAACAGACGCAGAGCGCGCATGGTTACACGATCTCAAAAACAAAGCTTTTGTTTTACGGGCAACGGAGCAGTTAAAAAAGTTAAAGGAGGAAACGCTTGGAAATAACACAAAAATGGCTGACTGAAAAATCGGCCTGTAGTGAGGGTGTGCAATGGTAAAGAAAACGGATAGCTTGACCGTCTTAGAATCTCTTATCTCTGATGATGAATTGTCATGGGCGAACTGGCTCATAGTGCGTGTCATGGAGCGTAAGCAGTGTTTAGCTTATGCCATTTTTTCAGCGGAGCAGGTGCTCGATATTTTCGAGAAAAGGCACCCCGAAGATAAACGCCCAAGAAAAGCAGTTGAGGCGGCGCGGGCTGTATTGAAAAATGATACGCCCGAAAATAGGGCTTATGCTGCTGATGCTGCTGATGCTGCTGCTGATGCTTATGCTGCTGCTGCTGATGCTGCTTATGCTGCTGCTGATGCTGCTTATGCTGCTGCTTATGCTGATGCTGATGCTGCTGCTGCTGATGCTGCTGCTGATACTGCTGCTGATGCTTATGCTGCTGATGCTGCTGCTGATGATGATGTGCGAAAAGAGATGCAGATAAAAATCCTTAACTATGGAATTAAATTATTAAAAGGAGGATTCAAAACATGAGTAAACAACACGGCTGGAAAACGATACTTTACGTCAATGGCGGTCAAGTGATTGTCAATGCGGACGCGCTCCGAAAATTGCAGGGGGTGGCCCGATGAGTCAAACGCAAACCTTGGGCAAAGTCGCAACGAGCGTCCAGCATGAGGGAATCTTAACCATTGTCCGGTATCACGCCACAGACGTGGTGAAATTCTCGGACGCGCATATCACACTGAATAGCGGTGGCTGGCGAACTAATACCACAAAACTGCGAATGAATCAGGCCAGTAATCAGTTTGGACTAGGGTTTACCGTCTATCAGAGAATGGGTCAATGGTTTGTGCGCTTCAATATGCGCTCCGGTACGGTCATCCCCTTTGAAGATGGGATGATCCTGCAACGGGTGGCGGTGAACGCATGAGAGCGGTAGCAGAAATGGCAGAAGAGGACCGCCCGGCATGGAGCGCGATTGAAAAAGTGATCGCCGTTGCCATTGTCATTCTCGTAACGGTCACGGTATTCGCGCAGGTCTACAAAGCCGGTGCCAATAAGGGCTACGCGCAAGGCTGGCAGGACGCGCATTGTGGAGCGGGCAATAGTTGTGAATCCGGCGATAATTAAAGGAGATAAAACCAATGAAAGAAATGAAGCAATACGATAGAAAATCGGAAGAGTTTGTAAAGGTGGCAAACGGTATGTCAGACATTGGAGCGTTCCTGCTTTCTCGAATGTCTTTACAGGCTTGTCAGAGTTTGCTGGAGAAATCCAAAGAGAGCGTTAGGCCCGTCGATCTCCTGCCGTTTTTAGATCCGGCGGAATATTTCTTTGAACTGATAAACGGGATGCTGAATATCCATGACGGGCTATGCACGAGAGAAGAGGGTTTCGCGAATCTTCTGGAACTGATTCAGCGGGGCGCGCGTCAGGCGTTAACGCAGTTCTTGATGAACCGCAAAATGTCGGAGGTGAAATAGTCATGGAAAAAGACAAACTGCTGGAAATGCTCGCAGGCATGACCGAGAAAATGACGGATAAGCCTGTTCAACCCGCCGGGTGGGAGAGCGTAGCCGTGCTCAACGCTGAAACGCTGGCCCTTAAAAAAGCAATGGATAGAGAGATCAAGAGAATAGTCGAAGAGGATAGTTTGCTCTACATGAAGCATCTGGCCCTGGAAGCGCAAGGTAACGTGATTAAGAAAGAGTTCTGGGGACGTTTGTATCAGGTCCATGGTCTACCCGTCGATCAGCATTACATCATCGAAGGAGATCGTATCCTGATTGATCCGGGTACTAAATCCGTCTAGCCTTATCCCCTGCTTTTCTGGATGGGAAAGCAGGGATGTAAGACTAACGAAAAGGAGTGCAAGCGCATGGAATCAGCCATAGAAAATCAGGTGTTTCAGGTAGGCGATATTGTCGAGGGACTGGATATACGAACACCCTCATATGGTATCACAGGACCGGGAAGTATCAGCCAAGTAGTAAAGCTAACAAGCTTGCGAGTTATGGAGGTGAGGGTCATTAAGGGGTTGCCGAATAGTGGTTTTGAGGGACACGTTTATGAAGTAGAAATTCGGTACTTCAAACTTAAAGAACGCAAAAAGGAGATTGTCAAAATGGAAACTGACGTTAATGGAGCGTTAGACGTATTACAGAGAGCCTTAGAAAGCAAGCAATCCGAGATTGAACGATTAGTAAGTGAGGGACTATCGGCGCGAACATCGGAAATAGAATTGCTCGTTAAAAACAAGATCGATACGCTGGTATCTAGCGGTATTCTGGTAAAACCCGAAGAGGTGGAGAGTCAGGTAAAACGGGCGGTCAATTCGCGGATGGTCCAGACGCTCGTGATTAAAGACGGGCATGGAGAGCAAAAGAAATTAGACTTAGCTCACGAAGATCTGCCTGTACTCTTGAAAATGGTCAATACCCGCAACACGAATGGGCATAGATTAAATATCTACATGCACGGCCCGGCGGGCTCAGGCAAGAGTACAGCAGCCCATCAAGTAGCAGACGCATTGGGCTTGCCGTTCGGCTACAGTTCACTCAACCCCATGACCCCGGATAGCCGGGCTCTTGGGTTCATGCACGCAGGAGGGGATTATGTCGGGACGGAGTTCTTTAAGCGGTATACAGAGGGTGGCGTTTTCTGCTTTGACGAAATTGATAACGCTTCCGCTTCGTTTGTTACTACCCTTAATAGCGCACTCGAAAACGGACACGGTGCTTTTCCTCATGGGGTATACGCCCGGCACCCGGACTTTGTGTGTATTTGTACCGCGAACACAATAGGCCGGGGCGGCGATATCTATTATCCGGAAAGACGCGCGTTAGATAGTGCGTTTTTAGAGCGTTTTGTATTTCTGGAATGGGAATACGACAATAAGTTAACGCTGGCGATTGTCGGCGGTATTCTTGGGGATAAGTGCTCTGAGCATATGGACTGGGTAGACGGGAAAGCAAAAGAGTATCGGGCCAAGTATCCGGAGCTGGTGATTAGTCCCCGGGCCTATATCCAGAGTGCTTTACTGGTCGCCAATGGGTTCAATAAGACAGAAATTGAAGCGGCGACGATTGCCCGGGGGGTTAAAAGTGCATGAAATCAAGCTGACAGGAAGGCCCGGCAGGATTATGCGCTTTGAGTCTTACGGCACGTTTATGAAAGCGGCACTAGGCCCGTCAGCTATGGCAGATTCGGAGCGTAGCTCCAGGGATAAAGACCGGGAGAGTTTTTATGGAGGGACTTGGGAAGAGGCAAAAACCAAGGGATTGGCTGGCGATATTCAGACGGGCTTGCTCTTGCGTCAAGGGATCATTCGCGGCGCAAACCGGATCATGGGCCAGGTGACTAGACTTGATCCGGTATTCCGGGCTGACAGGGGGATCTGGATTGACGTATCCCGCTATCTCTCAGGTGAACCGGAAGTGTGGGGAGATATGATCGATGACAACGCAGAAAGACGGGCACGACGGGTTGCCGTCGTTTTAGGTGCCGGGGTGAATTGTTTTGTCAATGCCAGCGATTACGAAAAAGTGATGGTGGGAGTAGGAGGGACCATTCTGGGCCTGAAAGCGTCCGGGATTCAGGTATCCCTCTATCTCTGTTACCGGAATGACGGAAGAGATACCGATATCACTGCCATTGATATGACGGCGGGTGGTGCGTTCGATATTTCCCGGCTGGCGGCAATGACCCGGACGTGGTTTTTCAGGCGTCTGGTTTTTTCGTGGTGGGAAACAAGAACAAGCAAGTTCCGTGGCGATCATGGAATTGAAAGAGGCGGCGGGTATGGCCATAGCACCAGCATGACCCGTCAAAACGCTATCGACGTATCAGGAATCCCTAATGCCGTCGTCTTTAACGTCGATCAAATGACCGGACATAGTGAAGAAAATATAAGGAAAATGATTTTGTCGTCGATAAAAGACGCTGAAAAAGTTACGGTAAAAAGATCTTGACAGTACAGGAGTTACATGGTATAAGAGTAACGTAAACTAAACTATTGGAATGAGGTTACGATTATGATTGACGGTAGAATGACGGTTTATTTCGGGCAGGAAGATCGCAAGGTGTTGCAGGATTTGCTTGCCTCTCATGTGGGCCCGGAAAGACAGTTCCGCTCTGAGGCAGAGTTTTTCCGGCATTGTATCAGCTTTACGATGGAGCATGACAAAGAGCTGGCAAAGGTCAAGTAGGTGTCGTGCTTAACGATCTTTTGTATTGGAATCTTAGCCGGGCGGTTGTGCCTATTTCTTAGAAAGTGAGGATGAAATGAAAACCTATACCAACGAAGAGAAAAAAAGGTTAGTCGCAGAGTTCGATGCCAGGCCGGATCATATCAGTCCCAGGAAGTTCTGCCAGTTAGCGGGTGTTTCAGACTATTCGATCTATACCTGGCGCAAGCTGTTTAACGGCAATGGACACACTCCAAAAAAGGTTACAGAGAACGCTCCCACGGGGTTAGAGTTTAATGTTGTGCAGGACCGGGAAGCCCGACTATGGGTTGAAACGTCAAGGTTCGGGAGGTTTCAGGCTCTTAAGGAATCTCTGGTCGAGCAATTACGAGGTTTGCGAAAACCAAACGCTCTGACATTCTCAGGGCCGAAGGATGGGAATAAGAAAGAGGTTCATTCCATTCATGTCGCTACGTCTGGGGCCATCCGTAAAGCGGATCTTCCCTTTACGGTGCGCTATTCCAAAAGCCGGAATCTCTTTATCGTGCTTCGGAAAGAGGTTAAACCATGAAGATTTACGAAAGACAGTCCCGCTATCCTGTCGGTTCGGTCACGTGTTCCCGCCGAGGTTACATCAAGATCAAGGTGAAGCCGGGAGGGGAACGCGCCTGGATACCGGAATCCCATGCCGTCATGGAACGCGAACGGGGCAAGGCTATCGCTCAGGATGAGCGCGTCTTTCATATCGGACTGAACAAATCCGACAATCGTCCTGAAAATCTGGTCGTGATTAAAATCAGGTTGGAGAAATACGCCTTGCTTCCGACCTCGAAGGTTCTCTATATTCCCACGGGTGAAAAATCGGTTCTGGACTCACTCAAAGAAAGAGGTTTGGTATGACGCATACGGAAGCTTGCAAGGTCTTAAAGGAAAAGAACTGGGCCGCTCAATCGAATTGGATGGGCAATCTCTTTGCGGTGGGGGTTGAGGTTGAGGATGGGTCACTGAATGTTCTCGGGATGGCCCCGACGTTTACGGAAGCGGTCGACATGGCTTTGAGGTCTGAGGTTAAAAAATGAAGTTGGCCGTAGTGGGGTCAAGAACATGGAACGACATGAGAAGTATTTTCAGGGTTCTTGATGAATTGAATCCTTCGGAAATTGTAACAGGCGGGGCCGAAGGAGCAGATAGGATAGCAGAAGAATGGAGTACTGTCTTTTTTGTCCCCGTCAAAGTATTTAGGCCGGATTGGAAAAAATACGGGAAAAAAGCCGGAGCCCTACGCAATCAGCAGATTGTAGATTACTGCGATAAATTGGTTGCGTTCTGGGATGGGGAATCAAAGGGAACAAAGATTTCTATTGCTATTGCAAAAAAAGCAGGAAAATTACATTCGGTGATTAAAAATGCCACCCAAGAATCCCAAGGTTAAGAAAGTGCTGCCTCAATTACGAGGGGAAAAGTGGAGGCTGACGGATGGGTCTGAGGTTACGGTTTTAGAGAAGAGGCCGGGAGGGTTTATCCGGCTGATGACCGCCAGAGGATTTATCGGGATGATTCATCAATCGCAGTTCAAAGAGAGGTTAGCGTGAATGGCTTGGATTTATTTAGCGGAATCGGAGGAATCACAAAGGCTCTGGAAGGCTACGTCAGGCCCGTTGCCTATTGTGAAAACGATAGATATGCAATCGGCGTCCTGTTATCGAGAATGTCCAGCGGAGATCTGCCCGTCGCTCCTGTTTGGGATGACGTTCGGACATTGCAATCAGGCTTGTTGCCACCCATCGACATTATCTATGGAGGCTTCCCCTGTCAGGATATCAGTGTTGCAGGAAAGCAGGTTGGCTTGGAAGGAAAACGGAGCGGTCTATTTAGCGAAATATGCCGATTGGCAAAAGAAACAAAAGCCGAATGGATCTTCCTCGAAAATGTCTCGAACATTCGCACTAAAGGACTTGGAGCTGTCCTCAAAGCTCTGGCCGAAATCGGCTATGACTGTCGGTATGGAATGTTATCCGCTGCCGATGTGGGAGCGAACCACAAAAGAGAGCGATGGTTCCTTCTGGCGCACTCCCGATGCGAACTGCTCGCGGGGACCCGCGAGCAGGGAAAGAATGAATTGGAAGCTCAAAAAGAAAATGCTGATCAGCTTAAACGATCAGGTAAGGTGGCCGACACCGACGCAAAGAGATTGGAAAGACGGAACAGCGAAGAGCTGTCGAAATGTTCCCGAGAATGGACTGCTCGGACGAGCAGTCCATTGGAGAACCCCTCAAGCAAGGGATTGGAAGGGACCGCAGGGCAGGGCATACAAAGGACTTGCCCTGGATCTTCCTGGGCAAGTGAAAAAATGGCCCACGCCAAGAGCAAACAAAGTCGGAGGATATTCCAGCGTCGGGCTCCACCCGACGCTGGAAGAAAAGGTTGGTGGGAGTCTGAACCCAACGTGGGTCGAGTGGCTTATGGGATACCCTTCCGAGTGGACCGTCTTAAGTGTTTGGGCAATAGCGTGGTTCCAGCCCAAGCGAGAGAAGCATTTGAAAGATTGATGGGATTGAAAGGAAAATGAAATGACTGACAAAGAAATCGAAATCTTAGACAAAGAAACAGGGGAGCTGGCCATCCGTAAGGTTGCGCTGACTCAGGAACAGGTGGATCTGTTGCAGAGAACCGTCTGTAAAGACCATACGCCGGACGAGATTCAGTTGTTCTTGCAGTATTGTCAGGCGAAGGGCATGGACCCGTTTGGTCGGGAGATTTATTCGATCAAGCGCAAAGACCGTGTCACGTTTCAGATCGGCATTGACGCGCTACGGATGAAAGCGGAGGAAACCGATGAATACAACGGTCAGGAAACCCAGTGGTGCGATACCGATGGAAAGTGGGTTGATGTGTGGGTGTCCGGTATGCCGCCTTTTGCATCAAAAGTATCCGTCTTTAGAAAGGGAATCGATAAACCTTTTGTGGGCATTGCACTTTGGACGGAATATAAACCCGCCGATAATGACTTTATTTGGAAGAAAATGCCTTCCAATCAGCTCGCTAAGTGCGCGGAAGCTATCGCTCTTAGGAAGGCTTTCCCACGTAAGCTGGGAGGACTCTACGCCGCCGAAGAAATGGAACAGGCCGACAAGGGCACCAAAATGCCCAAAATAGCCATGCCGAAGCCAAAAGACGTAAAAGAGCCGCCAGAAGCGGAGATCGTTGAATCTAGCCCATCCTTGGAAGCCCAGGAGGCTCCCATAGAGTTCTCGGAACCGCCTGTAGGTTACAAGCATGAGGAACATCAAGCGGCTCACGAAGCGCAGGCTCCATCGACAAAAGAGGAGGTTGAGAAAGCCCTACGGCCCCCGGTGTCGAAGTTCTATGCTCAACTCAAGAAGATGGTGAGGGAAAAGGGCATTACGGATGAAAAGATGAAAACGAGTATTAAGGTTTTGTATGGAAAAGACAGCTCAAAAGACTTGGATGACGAGCAGATAGTGGCTCTTATAAAACTGGTCGAACGGGGGGGTATAAGGTGAACCCTGTTCACTTAGCTTTTTATGATGGTAAAGAATTGAAATGCGTTTGCGGGGCAGATGACGATGGCTGTTGGGTTATGGCTCGCCAAGATGCTACATGCAAAAAGTGTTTACAACAGGAAGAAAAAAACTAAATGAATAAACGAACTTGCCCTGATTGTGGGGGACCAAAGGATTTTTATTTAGGTCAATGTGGAAAATGTGCAAAGATAAACTGGCGCGAGAAATTCTTTGCACATTTCGATATTCAAGATGGCTGTTGGATATGGAAAGGAGCGCTTGCGGGAGGGTACGGCGTATTCTGGAACCAAAAGAAAATTATTAAAGCGCACCGACTTTCTTATGAGCTATTCTGCGGCCCTATTCCTAAGGGCAAATGTGTTTGTCATTCTTGCGACAATCCGCCGTGTGTAAACCCAAGACATCTATGGCTGGGAACATCAAAAGAAAATTCTTCTGATGCCGCAAAAAAGGGCTTATATAAAAGGCTGAATGGCGAAAGGAATCCCATGTGTAAATTAACTTCTTCTTCTGTGCAAGCAATTCGAGCCATGCGGGAAGATAGCAAGTGGTCGTTTTTTAAAATTGGAAGACTATTTGGGATAAGCGGGTCTCAGGCGCAGAGAATTGTCAGAAAGGAGAGATGGGCATGGGTAGATTAACTTTTGCGGAAGAAAATCATGAATATCTTTGGGACGGAAAACAAGTTCCGAGTGTCACTGGAATTTTGCGTGCGGTAGGTCTGTCAAAAGATTTCGGAGGTATCGCAGATTTTTATAAAGAACGCGGTCAAGCAGTTCATAAAGCCATTGAACTCTTTTTGAAGGGGACACTCGATGAAACAACCATCGATCCTGTTCTCATCCCCTATTGGGAGGGGTTTAAACGCTACTGGGAAAAACACAAGGAGAAACCCACCTTCATAGAAACTCCTCAATATTGCGAAGAATATGGTTTTGCAGGGACCGCCGATCTTGTGACAAACACACGGATTCGAGATTGGAAATGTTCAAAGGATCACGATAGGGTGGCAGAGCTTCAGGGCGAAGGATTGAAGCTCCTCTACGGACCGCCTTTTTTGCCGTTTGAAGTTATACAGTTCCCTGGCGACGGATCTTTCAAAGTCTTCGAGTATGGCGACAAGATCGATACATGGCCTTCTGTGATGAAATGCTTCGAGTGGTGGAAGAAAACGCATCCCCGGACCAAGATCAATGGTCAGGCATAAATTCCATAATATCCCCACGGAGGTTGGAAATGCCAAGTTCAGTTCAAAGAAAGAGGCCGCTCATTGGAATGACCTTCTCCTTGCGAAAAGATCAGGGGAGTTGTTATTTGCTCTGCGACAGGTGCCTTTCCACCATAGCTCTGGCGTTCGATACGTTGTTGACTTTCTCGAATTTTGGGCTGATGGGACTGTCAGAGTGGTGGATGTTAAGGGCATTAGAACACCGATGTATAAAGTCAAAAAAAAGATGATCGAATCGGAATTTCCAATTAAAATTGAGGAAGCATGAAATTTCATCCCGACTATAAAAAGCTCTACGACGCCTGTCAGGACGGCTGTAACCGCCTACGAATTGAGAGAGACGCCGCCGAACGGCGGTATCAGGATATGGTGGTGGAAGCAAAGATGAACAGCTTGAAAGAGCCTATGGAAAAGATCGTCGAGAAAGAGGTGTTGCCGTGGTGGGTTCGTATATTAACGGTTGGAATGCTGATCTCATATTTTCTATGGACAAGTTATTCCATTCGGGAGATGCTAAATCTCAACGAACCCATCCTTTCCCCCTACCCCGTCTACATTACCAAGATCGATCCATCATATGTGAATGGGTTGCGTTCGTGCATGAATGCCTTTAATGATTGCCATACTGATTACTGCCTTGACCACCCGCGCCTGAAAGGATGCCGACCATGAAAAGGAGATTGAAATGAAAGACAAAACGCAGCTGCGCTTTGTAGTCATTGAACTCAAGCACCGTAAAGGTGCGTTTTGCGTCGATGACTTATTCACGGATACCACAAAAGCCGTTTTCTACGACGAAGCCGCCAAAGAACTTGCCGAGGATTTTTGTCGGCAGATGAACAAGGCGGCGGGGTTGAAATGAGCGTCACATATTGGGGAGTCGGCAAGGTCATCGATCATATCGCTTGCTTGAAACTAGAGAAATCAGATGGTTACTATGGCGAAGATCAGAAATTATTACTGAACGACCTGCGTGATGTCCTTATAAAATGGCTCAGTAAAATGCCCCAAGACGACCACTATTATGTTGAACTCAACTGCTGTGCCGAACCTCCGGAAAGACACGGCCCCTATATCGTCATCGGAATGAAGGTCTCACATCAGCGTGGGCCAAAAGACAATTTAAGTCGCGAACAAGCCGAAGCCTACCAATCCGGCGAGATCGGTTTAAGAGAAAGTCTCGACAAAAAAGAGGAGAAATGAATCAATTAGGACGACGCCAAGGTGAACCCCAATACGAGGAGCCCACCACGATATGTGAGATTTGTCTCCAAAACCGCACGAGCGAATGGCATTATCCCATGATCCGAAGCTACCCCGTTAAATTCGCAAAATGGCCGATAGTCACGGCAACCGATAAAAAAGCTCATCCCCGTCGGTGCAATGAGTGTGCAAAATGAAACACATTTTCTGGATCTTGCCGCTGTCCGTGCTGATGATGTTCTGGGCGTTGGGGACAGTACGATGGGTTCCTTGTAAATGAAATCCGAGAGGCTGAAAAGACGATAACTTAACCTAACGGAGGTCACATGAAAACAAAGTTGATCGAAAAACTCATTGAAAAGTTGGTAGAAGATGGCGTAGACGATGAACAGGTAAACGAAGAAGGACCCTTCAAGATCGGGCAAGCCTACTTAATCCGAACCGTGACAATGCACCAAATCGGAATCCTGAAAGACATCCAAGGGGATTTTCTAATCTTCAAAGATGCGTCTTGGGTAGCTGATTCTGGCCGCTTTAGCGAATGTATTTCAAAAGGGACGTTTAATGAAGTGGAGTACGTCGGGAACATGGGCATCAACAAAACTGCCATCGTGGACTTCTTCCCTTGGGAGAATAAAGTACCGAAGGAAACAAAGTGAACACAGCAGTTCTCGGCAATATCAATACATGGTGGCATAGCGTGTCGAGGTCGAGGTCGGGGTCGAGGTCGGGGTCGGGGTCGGGGTCGTGGTCGGGGTCGGGGTCGGGGTCGAGGTCGAGGTCGGGGTCGAGGTTGGGGTAGAGGTCGGGGACGCGGTATGGGGCG
>Ga0210394_10002404_pt1 | contig 25764 bp, 27 predicted proteins | sample IncBWC12MmetaG_FD_160121 | JGI IMG/M metagenome (GOLD analysis project Ga0210394, IMG submission 160121) | Forest soil microbial communities from Barre Woods Harvard Forest LTER site, Petersham, Massachusetts, United States - Inc-BW-C-12-M | ecosystem: Environmental > Terrestrial > Soil >...
CGGTCGCGCGCTGGACCTGGAACCGGGACGAGATTGCCGGTCAGGTGCCCTCTGTACCCCACGCCGCCTTCATGAGCGATGAGACGGCGGTCAAGGAGTACCTCGAGCAGGTTGAACGGGTCGGCTTCAGTTTCGTCGAGGGAGTCCCTGCCACGCCCGGGGCGACCCAGGCCGTCGCCGCGCGCATCGCGTATACGCGTCAGACGATCTTCGGCGGCTACTGGGACTTCACGGCCAACATGGAGCACAAGGACACCGCCTATACGAGCATGCGCATCGGACCGCATACCGATGGCACCTACAGCCTCGATGCTCCGGGCTACCAGATGTTCCACTGCCTGGCGGTCGAATGTACCGGTGGCGAGAACGTGCTGATCGACGCCTTTCGGATCGCCGAGATCATGCGCCGCGACGCGCCCGCCGACTTCAAGCTCCTGACGGAGCTCGCGATCCCGGGGCAGTACATCGACGACAGCCGCGGCATTCATCTCATGGCACGGCGGCCGTTGTTCCGGCTGGATGACTCCGGAACGCTCGTGCAGGTCAGTTACAACAACTACGATCGCGCGCCGTTCACCCTGCCGCCGGCGCGGCATCGGGCGTTCTACCGTGCGCTGGCCAGGTTCGATGCACTCTGCAGCGATCCCGCGCTCCAGCACCGTCGCCGCCTGCTGCCGGGCTCGGTATTGCTGTTCGACAACTGGCGCGTGCTGCACGCGCGCGACGCCTACACCGGCTATCGGCGCCTGGCCGGGGTTTACCTCAACAAGGAAGACGTCGAGAGCCGGCTGCGGAGTCTGCGGGCCAGGGCCGGTGAGGCGATCTAGCGGCTCGGCCGAGCCGAAATTCCGCCGCGCAGCCCCGCAGGCGCGCCGCGACGAGCTCATTGCAGCAACCCTCGCCTCCCTCAGCAAATACGGTCATGAGGGAGCCTCGGTGCGCCGGATCAGCGCCGAAGCGGGCGTCTCGATGGGCCTCATCACCCATCATTTCCGCAGTATCGATGCTCTGGTAGCTGCTGCGTTCAAATCGCTCGCCGAACGGCTGCTATCCCAAAGCCGCGAACCGGCACTGGCGCTTGCGGCCGAACCGCTCAAGTCCCTGCACGCGTTCTTCGCCGCCTCGTTCACGCCCCAGGCCCTCGACCCGGCGATCTTCCGCACCTGGCTCGTGTTCTGGAGTCTCGTGCCGCACTCCGCGGAACTGCGCGCGGTGCGTGATCTCACCTCGGGCGAAACCCGCGCGACCCTCTCGACCCTGCTGACGCGCTTGAAGCGCGCGCCGGGAGTGCCGGCTTTCAGGGTCGCGCCCGCGGCGATCGGCTTGTCGGCATTGATGGATGGGCTTTGGGTCGAGCTGAGTCTTGCTCCCTCCGGCTTCGAGCCCGCGCAGGCCGTCGCGCTGTGCGATGACTGGGCCCAGGCGCTGGCCGCGGGAGCATTCCAGGCGTTGCGGATCTCAGCGGCGGGTTAGTCGCGCGAGTGCACCCGGGTGAGCCGCGGCGGCAGCGGGCGGTGGCGCCGGCGACGAGCGGGAGCGCAATGCCGCACAGCACGCGGCCCGCCCGCACCGGCGCCACCATTCTCGGGGGCAGCGTGCGCCGTCCCAGGTGGCTACAGACCCGGTGCCGCGCTTCCGTCCGACCAGTGCGCGACCGGAATCATGAAGATGGTCTGTTCCGGAGTCTCGCGGACGTCGACCACGACCGGGGAACCGGCGAGGTTGGCTCCCCAGCTCGCGGCCGCGACTTTAGGCACGTGGAACATCAGATGCGAGTGCCAGTGACCCGCGCCATCTCCGAGATATCCATCCTTCGACATCATGTAGGACATCGCCCCGGGCTCCGGCGGCGGAAAATCCTTGCTCGCCAGCGCGGCGCGCATCGCACCCAGCAGCTGCTCGCGCGAATGCCCGGCGAGCGCGCGCGTCGTGCGCCACACCGTGTACTTGAGAACGGAGCGGCTCGCCGCCGGGTTGTAGCAGACCGGACCCCGGATTTTTGGATTCCAGAACTCCGGGTTGTCGAACGGCGCCATCCATGACCGCTCGACCACGCAGGTGAACCCGTTGGTGCCCGCGACGGCGCTCTCGTAACCCTCCGGCTTGAGAATGAGAACTTCAGCTTTGTCGGAGATGGCCGCCGGTGCCGCACTGCGCGCGAGCGCAATCTCGGTGCCTGCATCCATGAGGTACTGCTCGATGGGAGCCATGCGCGCGTACGCAGCCGAGCGGTTCGGAAGATCCCCGGCCGTCACCGTTGCGGCGACTCCCGCGAGCACGCACAGCGCCGCGACCCCGAGAGGCGCTGCGGCAAATTGACGCGGGTTGGTAATTGTCATGGCGGCGTCCTCCAGGAGTGAGACCTCAGGATGCTAGCGGCGCCGGCGCCGCGCGGCGACTGGGCGGGCTGCTGGTCCCGAAAATAGCCGCGCTCGTCCCCGGGAAGAGTGCTGCCGGTCATGGCGCGAATCGCGGAGTCGGCTTCCCTGCTTACGCTTGTGCCAAAATCGCTCCATGGCTGCGATCGCGTCCGCCTTCAGGTCCTGGGCCACTTCCGTGGTCGAGGAGGAGGAACGAGTCCTCTCCCCCAGCAGCGTTCGGGTGCTCGCCACGCTCTACTGGGCTTATGTCGCCCTGGGCGACATCGTCTACCACGAGGCGATGCGTATCGAGATTGCCGAGGTGACCGGCAATATCGAGGTCTTCTTTCCCTGGGAGCACCGCGTGCTGCAGCACCTGCTGATGCTCCCCTTGCTGCTCGCGTGCTATGCCACCGCGCTGCGCATCGGCTGGCGGCCGGCGGCGCGGCGCGTCCCGCAGCAGATTGCACTCGCTTTCGCCTTCTCGCTCCTCATGTTCTGGGCAATGGTCGTCGTGGACCGTTTCATGCGTTTCGCGTTCGGCTGGCCGCCGCTGCCCTACGGCGTGCTGACCAAGGGCGATTGGGCGGTGTGGGTTTCGAGCACGGTCACGGGACTGGTCGCGTACGGTTTCGGACTTGCGCTCCTTACGGTGTTCGCGACCTGGCGGCGCTACCACGCACTGCAGCTGCGCAGCTCCGAACTGCAGCGCGATTGGGCGGGAGCGCGTCTCGCCGCGTTGCGCGCGCAGCTCTCTCCTCACACCCTCTTCAACGTCCTCAACACCATCCAGGCGCGCATCAGCGGCGAGCCGGAGGTCGCGGAGAGCCTGATGGCTTCCCTCGGCGACCTGCTGCGCGGCCTGCTGCAGGCCGGTGAGCGAGACTATGCACTGCTGCGCGATGAGCTCAAGTTTGTCGAGCTCTACCTGGGGCTGCAGCTCGGTCGTTTTGCCGACCGCCTGACGGTGCATATTCAGGGCGGCGAGGTGCCCACCGTCTGGGTGCCGAGCCTGATCCTGCAGCCGCTGGTCGAGAATGCGGTCGTTCACGGTCTCGCCGACCACAGCGGCCCGGTACGGATCGAGGTGTCCTGGGATCTCTCGCCCTACCGCCTGCAGCTCAAGGTACTGAACTCGTTCGGCCCCAGCGGCAGCACTCCCGGCGGTGGCTTCGGGTTGCGCAACGTACGCGAGCGGCTGCAGGTGCAGTTCGGCGCACGCGCCGTGCTCTCTTCCAGCGCGGTCGATGCCTCGACCTGGGTGGCGACGCTGCATCTGCCGGTGCTGCGCGATTGGCACCCCGAGGCTGAAACGACCTCCGTGGCAGGTGAGGTGTGAAGGTCATCATCGTCGATGACGAGGCCGCGGCCCGCAAGGCCTTGCGGGAGCGCTGCGCCGGCGAGCCCGACATCGAGGTCGTCGGGGAATACGCCGACGCCGAGAGCGCTATGGCGGCGTTGCCTGCGCGCTCGCCCGACCTGATGTTCCTCGACGTGAAAATGGGCAAGGTCTCGGGAATGCAGCTCGCGCAGGCGCTGGTGCCGAACGAGTCGCCGCTCGTGGTGTTCGTCACCGCCTTCGATCGCTACGCGCTGCAGGCCTTCGAGGTGAATGCCGCGGACTTTCTCCTCAAGCCCTTCGATCGCGAGCGCTTTCGGACCATGCTGCGCCGGGTGCGCGTGCGCCACGCCTCACGCAATTCCGCGAGCTACCAGATCGCGGCCGCGACGCTCGCGGAGCTGCAGCGCCTGTCGCATGGACGTCTCGAGACGCGGCCCCGCCTGCTGGCCGAGACGGGCGGCAAGCTGCACATGGTCGACGTTGCCCAGATCGAGCTCGTGACCGCCGATCGGAACTACGTCGTGCTGACGGTGGGTAAGGAATCCTTCCACGCCAGGAGCACGCTCATCGGCGCCGAGGAGTCGATGCGCTCGCAGCCCATGCTGCAGATCAACCGCTCCTGCATGGTGAACGTGAACCATGTGCGGCAGGTGAGCCGCACGCCGCGCGGCGACTACGTGTTCGTCCTGAGCGGTGGCACGACCGTGACGAGCAGCGAGCGCTTTCGTCACAAGGTGCGCGAGCGCATCGGGCAGTTCGCCGTCGGCGGACTCAAGGACTAGAGACCTTCAGATTGGTCGGCGGGTTTGGCACCGGGCCGCAACCGGGCACGGTGAAGCTGACGATGCCCGTATTCCAGTCGAACGTCCCGGTCGTCAGCAGATACTCCTGCGTGTACCAGAACGTGCAGTCGTCGGCGGGATCCACGGTCATGGCGCTGTAATCGCCCCAGCGGGACAACCCCGTGCTCTGGGAGCCTTTGCCGGCAAACACCTGCACCTCGCCATCCAGTGTATTCACCGCATCCGAAGGACGGCGCCCGGCGACATAGATCGACGGATGGAGCGTGCTGCCGTTGGCTTCGCTGAACCCGACGACGACGTCACCGACCTGATCCATCGCGATGCTGCCCATCCAGCGATAGTTGGAGTCCGGAGCGTAGGTCCCCTGCTGGGTGAGCACCGGGGCCATGTTGGGATTCTGCAGCTCATACCAGCGGATCCCGCCGGCGCTGCCCGCGGTCACGGAGTGATTGGCGACCAGCACCTCGGTGCCGCCGAGATTCCGGTACGCCAGGCGATACATCAGTCGGTCCGCGAGTGAGTCCAGTTGCTGGGTGACGCCCGGCTGCGGCACACAGGTGCCGCCGTCGCACAGCGGCGTGAAACTCGCGACCGCGATGGACGCAGGTCCGGTGAAAGTGGACGAGGCGGGAGTAGCGAAGTTCACGTGGAATTTGTAGAGGTCGAGCGCGCTGCTGCCAAAAGCCAGCAGGTAGTTGGGCGAGCCTGCCGGTGGTGGCTGATTGCCATCGAGATCGGCAGGCAGTAAGCCACCAACGCCCGATGCCAGTTGGAAACAGACCTGGGTGGCGGTCTGGCCGGCCAGCATCGCGCTGCGGTCGTAGGCGCAGGCACGGGCGCCGAGAAATGCGCTCGTGCTCGCGTTGAACATGTTGAACGTTGTGTAGTAGGCATCCGGCCACACGCCGATCTTCGGATAGTCGTTGAGCTCCCCGGCGGGCGCGGAGAATGAATAGCGGTTGTATTTTCCCGTGGCGTCTGAAGTCTGGGAGACCGCCACGCACTCGAGGTCCGGGCTCGCGCCTACCGCGAACTGGGCGATGATCCAGCGCTTGGCCGGCTTGTCGTAAAGCACGATCCCATCACCGTCGTCCTGGGTCTCGCAGACACCACCGAAACCGGTGAAGAGATCGTTGCCGGCGGTGGGTCCGGACAGCAGTGCGCCGCTTGCCTTGTCGAAGACTGCGAAGGACGCATTCGCCCACTGAACGTACTGCGTGTCCCCGACAGCACCGTTAGTGTCCGGGGGAGCGACACCAATCGAGAATCCGTACTGACCGGAGCCGAGCCCCGCAAACTGATGCGTGATCACCGGAGCAAAGGTGGGGCCGGCGGGCGCGGGGCCCTTCGGTCTCACCTGAAGCGCGCGGTCGAACTCCCGCTTCGGCTTCAAACCGGGAGGTAAGGGAATTCTGCGAACCGGCTCCGCCTCGTGAGGGCGCACCCGGACCTTCGGGGTCCTGGGAAGGTCGCGCACGGCAGGAGAGGTGTCGTGATGAATCTCGGGAACGAGCAACATGGTCTGGCCCGACGCGTCAAGAGACACCAGAAGGAGCGCCGGGAGACCAGCGAGTACCGACAGGCAGGTTGAACGCGACATTCTGGCTCCTCCTTAAAAATAACTGTCCGGGCGAGAACGGCGGTCTCTCGCTTGGGTCTCGGCTCAGCTTCCGCCCGACCAGCATATGTCCAATCAAGTTGCGTCGCACCACAGTGGGCTTATGCTCTCGCGCGCGCCACCGCTGCGCGAGAAATCGCGGTCGCGGTTGCAGGGAAGTTTTCGGGGAAGTGCCATGGACTGCAGTGTCGAAGAGATCGAGCCGAACGCCTGGCGTGTGCGCATCGAGAGCATCACGCGCATCGTGCGCTATCGCAGCGACAGCCAGACGTTCGCGCCCTGGGAAATCTCGAGCGCCGACGGCCACGTGCTCTGGAGCGCCGCATCGCTCGAATCCGCCTTCCGCTGGATCCAGGCGCGCACCGGCTACCCGGCCGAGGCGCTGTTCGCGCAGGCGCTGCTCGAGCGCAGTGCGCCGGAGCCCGCTCGTCCTGAGTCCTCCGACGCATCAGCCGATAACCGCAAGAAACACCAGGCAATCGGAAGCTGAGGCCCCGCTTTAGCTGGGCGGCACGGCGGCCGACGCGCACGCGCTCACGGGCTGCGTCGGGCGGCCTCCTGCCAGCTCACCAGGCACAGCGCGAGGATCGCGACCGCCACCCAGGCGAACCAGTCTCCGAGGCTCAGGAACAGCGTGCGATCGTGGGTCTCAGGGACTGACGCCAGGAGCGCGGTGAAGGGCACCGCATCGCTCTTGATCTCGGCCATGATCCGGCCGCGGTTGTCGCTCACGTAGAGCGATCCTCCCTTGGCACTCCTCACCACGCCGAAGCCCGACTCGACCCCGCGCATGATGGCCATGTGGCCGTGCGAGATGGCGTCCGCGAAGAAATCCCACCCCGGCACCAGCATCAGTCCCGCCCCCGCCCCGCCGTACTGGCGTGAGAGCCGCGTGAAGTCCATGTCCTTGCAGATCGCGACGCCCCAGATCCCCTGACCGGCACTCGAGTGCAGCAGCGTGAGCGTCGTCCCGGGTGTCAGGTTCGACTCGAAGGGGGGCAGCATGTGCTCCTTGTCGTAGCTCGCGACGGGTTCGCCCGGCGTATAGACGCGCGCCTCGTTGTACTTGAGCTTTTGCGGGTGACCAGCGCCCGGCGGCGAGACGCGCAACACCCCCACCACGACCCGCACGTGGTTCTCATCGGCGAGCGCCTGAAACTCCTGGTCCACACGCGTGGTATCGGGATCGACGACCACGGCGATCTTCTCGGGCAGCACGACGACGGTCGCGCCCTGTTTAGCGAGTTGCGCCACGCGCACCGCGTAGTCCTTGAAGAGCTGATCGGCGGGCGCGCCGTCGTCCACCACGCGCTCGTTCGGGCCGTCGGAGGCCACGAGTCCCACCTTGACGAGCGAGCCGGCGGGCGGCGGTGAGAGCAGGCGCACGGTGCCGAAGATGAGCACGGCGGCGACGACCGCAACCGTGACGCCGAGGATCTTGTAGCCCTCCTTCGGACTCTCCTGCCTCAGGTGGCTCGCGAGGACGAGCGCGGTCGGAAAGGCGAGCAGCAGGAAGCTCATGCCCCAGGGACCCGTGATCGAGGCGAGCTGCAGGAACGGGAGGAAGCTGAGCTGGCTGTACGCGAGGCTCGCGGCCGTTCCGTGCGGAGAGGTGAGATTGAGGAGCCACTCGAAGGAGACGAGCAACGCCGGGAAGGCGAGCAGCGCGCCCCAGTAGGCCCGGCGCCTGGCGAGAGCCCGGAAGAGCAGCACCGCGAGCGCGAACACCACCCCCTCGATGAGATAGATGCGTACCAGGATGGCGAGCGGCACGCTCAAGGCGCCGTGGAGATAACCCCATAGATTCGTGAGCCCGAGGATCATCGCTGCGCCGGCGACCAGGGCCGCCGCGCCTGCGCCGGCATTCAATGCGTAGAGCAACACCGGAACCGGTGCGATCCACATGAGCGGCCACTCGGGCGTAAGGCCCGTGCCGAACCAGATGAGTGCGGCGGTGGATACGAGCGCCGCGAGGGCGAATGACCAGGTTTTCATGACTACATGAGGGGCGCAGGGGAGCCGTCCGACCAGTGCGCCACCGGCACCAGGAACACCGTCTCGGGCTCGGGCAACGGGCGGGTATCGAGCACCACCGGAGAACCGGAGAGATTCGCGCCCCAGGTGGCGGCGTCGGCCTTCGGCACGTGGAACATGAGATGTGAGTGCCAGTGCGTCAGCTCATCGCCGAGCACTCCATCCTTCGACATCATGAAGGACATGGCGCCGGGCGCTGGTGCCGGCAGCTGGTGATGCGCGAGGGCGTCACGGATGTCCGCCAGCATCTGCTCCTTCGTGCGCCCGGCAAGTGCGAGCCTGGTGCGCAAGCGCGTGTATTCGAGGATCGATTTGGAGGCCGCGGGGTTGTAGCACACGGGCCCGCGCATCCTCGGATTCCAAAACTCGGGGCTCGCGAACGGCGACATCCACGAGCGCTCGACGAGACAGGTGAATCCGTTGGTGCCTTGCGCGACGGTCGTGTAGCCGTGCTTCGTGAGAACGAGCACCGTGGCCTGATCCGAGATCGAAGCGGGTGCGGCACTGCGCGCCAGCACCTCCTCGGCGCCCGGGGTCGTGAGGTACTGCTCGATGGGCAGCACGGGCGCGGGCGGGGCCGCGGATGCCGCCAGCGGGATCAGCGCAGCGAGCGACACCCGAGTCCGGTTCATGCGCACTCCTTGCCGCGCGGCGCGGCGAGAACCTCGAGCCAGGGATGACGGCTCAGCCATTGGGCACTGCGCTCCTGCTCAGCTCAACGCGTAGAGATATTCGACGAACGAAGCCACCGCCCCATCGAGCCCCTGCACCTGTGGATTGGCCGACTCGATCAGGTAGTACTCATCGGGCGCGTGCGCGCCGGTCCCGTTGCCCATGCCGAAGTGCCCGGCCGGGAGATTCAGAGGCGCGTTGGTGAAGAGGTACCCGGGCCAGGAACCCGCCGAGCGCGGCCACAGCTGCGGGTCGGCACCGAGCTTCCTGTAGGTCGCGAGCTGCGTCTGGATGAGGCGGCTCGTCTTGTCGGTCTGATTCGGATCGTAGCCGCCCGACATGTTGACCTCGATATCGCCGAAGCCGTGCCTGGCGAGATGCGCCTTGAGTTTCGCCAGCGTATCGGCCGCGGTCATGTCGGGCACGAGCCGCATGTCGATCTTGGCCACCGCACGGTGCGGCAGAACGGTCTTGCCACCGGGGCCGGTGTAGCCCGCGACCAGGCCCTCGATGTTGATGGTCGGCTGCGACTCGAGCAGCATCTGCGAGGTCAGCCAGTCCGCATCCTTCACCCAGTGCTGCACACCGAGCGTCTTCTTCACGGTCGCTTCCGAGGTCTTGGCGACGTGGTCGGCGATCATCTTCTTCTGCTCATCCGATAAGGGCCTGGCGAGCTCGAAGAAACCTTCGACCGCCGGCGTGTGGCCGTCGGGCTGGATGAGCGTATTGAGCGCCTGCACCAGGTGCCAGCTCGGCGAGTCGACCGCGGCTTCGAGGCTCGAGTGCACGTCGTGGCTCGGTCCCCGCCCCCACTTCTCACCGGTCGAGACGAGCTCGAGCTCCACCACACCCTTGGCGCCGAGCGACACGGTAACGCCGCCGTCGCGATCCTGGCCTGCTTCCGGCATGAAGACGCCGATGCATTTCTTCAGCTCGGCCAGCACCTCCGGAGCTCGCACCACTTCGCCGAAGTGCGGCGAGCCGATCTCTTCCTCACCCTCGCACACCAGCACGAGGTTCACGGGGAGCTTGACGCCCGCGGCCTTGAAGGCCATCAGGGCACTCAGGAATGAGTTCTCCGGTCCCTTCTGGTTGACCGCGCCGCGCCCCATGCAGACCGTCCCTAAGCCCTCCTTCTGCACCAGGCGTCCCTCGAGCGGCGGCGAGCTCCACTCCTCGGGCACGAACTGCTTCACGTCGTACATGAAGTAGATGCCGACGGTGGTGTGCGCGCCCGCGTCGATCCGCCCGAACACGCCCGGCTTGCCCGAGGTCGGCATGATCGTGACGTCGCTGAAGCCGGCATCGCGCGCCAGCTGCGCCATGTACTGCGGACCCTGCGGGTAATTGCGGTTCTCGGCCGCGATCGAGGGCAGCGCGATCCAGTCCTGCAGGCGCTTGATGTTGGCGGCATGCATCTTCGGGATCTCGGCGAGGACTGCGGCCTTGGAGGCACCCGCTGCGGCGAGCGCGGCCCCCGGAAGCGCCGCCAGTACGGCGGCGGACACCGAGGTGTTCAGGAAGTCGCGCCGGCTGAGGCTCCAATCGATCGGCTGAGTCATGGCATCTCCCCTTGTTGTTCTCGGCATCCCGGATCGGCCTTACAATCCGCAGCGCGCCGCCGTAGCTCAGTGGCAGAGCAGCCGCCTTGTAAGCGGCAGGTCGTCTGTTCAATCCAGACCGGCGGCACCACGTCAAAGTATATTCCGGGAGGGCGGGTGTGAAGGCCAGCGTCTTTTACCGCCCGATACCCGTGCTCGACACGCAGCGCCTCACGCTGCGTCCCGTGGCATCGACGGACGCCCACTTCCTCGCCACGCTCCTGAACGATCCCGCGTGGCTCAAGTACATCGGTGACCGCGGCGTACGCACCGCGGCCGATGCCGAGCGCTACATCGAAGCCCGCATCTGGTCGCAGTACGAGGCACACGGCTTCGGCATGTACGTCATGGAGCTGCGCCAGGCTTCGCAACTCATCGGCACCTGCGGACTCGTGCGGCGCGAGTTTCTCGCCGGTCCCGACCTCGGGGTGGCGCTGCTGCCGGACTGGGTGGGCCGGGGCTACGCGACGGAAGCCGCGCGCGCGGTCATCGGGCACGCCGAGGAGACGCTGCGCGTCGGTCCCTTGTACGCGATCGCGAAAAGCGAAAACACCCGTTCGATCGGCATGCTTGAACGGCTCGGGTTCACCCACCAGGGACCCTTCGCCGTGCCGCCCGAGGGGACGGCGGTCGAGCTCTACATGAGGAGCCGCCCGGGAAGCTGAAGTCAGCGGCGGATGGCGGCCGAGGCTTTGGTCGACGCCGCGATGTGGGTCGGTGCCGGCGCGGTCGCGGCCGGTGGCTGCGCGGTGCTGGCGGCGGGCGCCCCGGTGCCTGCCGGGGCGGGTGCATTGGCGGGTGTAGTGGCCACGGTCGCCTGCGGCGGCAACGGTGCCGGGCAGGGCTGCACCGTGATCCGCGAGCCCACGCCCTCGGCGAAGAGATCGGCAAGCGGCACCGTCGTCATGCCGGGCCGTGGCGTGAGATCGATCCAGTACACCGTCTGCGGCAGCTTGTGCTCGGCGACTTCCGCCTTGAATCCCATCCTCTTCACCGCCGCCGCGCGCTGATCCGCGTGTGCCTTGTCGCTGAAGAGGCCGAGCGACACGCGGCGGCCGACTTCCGCGGCGGGCGGCATGACCAGCGCGTCCTTGATACCGTCCTTCTCGAGACTCACCCGCACCCGGTCGGCCTCGACGTCGGTCTTCAGTCCCCCGACATACACCCAGAAGCCCTCCGCGGTGCCGGCTTCCTCGGCACGCTGCTGCGGAGCGAAGCCCTTGCCGGTGAGAATGCCCGCCGCCTTGGCGGCGTTGGTGAGATCGCCGAACGGCCCGACCGACATGCACGCCGGCGTCTCGTTCAGCACCGTGCGCGCGTTGGTCGCGGGGCGCTGCTCGGGCGGGAGCTCGGACAGCAGTCTCAGGCGCGGGAGCTTCGCCAGCGCCTCATTCACGGGCGGTGCCTTGGGCGCATCCACCCAGTGTGCCCAGGCGAAGTACACGAGGTTGGCGAACAACAGCGCGATGAAGGCGTTGCGCACGAGGGCCGATTCTAGATCAACCGCGGCGTGCGCGGGGTGTGGCGCGAGTCAGCACCGCGAGACCCTTGAGCACCAGGTCCGGCACGCCGACGCAGCGGCTGCGCACGTGCGCGCGCACCGCGCCGGCCCCACCTCCGGTGAGCAGCACCAGCGGCTCGCGCCCGAGAATCGACGAACCCTCCTCCACCGCCCGATCGATCAGCGCCGCAGCCGCGTAGCGCGCGCCGAGCTCGATCCCGTCCCGGGTCGAGCGGCCGAAGAGGCCACGCGGCTCAGCCGCGCCGCCTTGCGCGCGGCGGCGGATGCCGGAGGTTTCCCTGAGGAGCGTCGCCACCATGAGGTCCGGTGCCGGCACGATCACGCCGCCGCGATGGCGGCCGGCCGCATCCAGCAGATCGATGGTCAGCGCCGTCCCGACTCCGACCACGCACAGCGGCACCCCATCGAACAGGGCGTGGGCCCCGACGAGCGCCGCGAAACGGTCGACCCCGAGCCGCCAGGGCTCGACGTACCCGACCGTCACCCCGCCCGCGCGCCGTGGCACGGTGACGAACCAGGTGGCGATCCCGGCCCGGCGCGCCGCGGCGCCGAGTACCCGGTTGACGCGCGCACCCGCGACGCTCGAGACGACCAGCCCATTGAGTCCGCGCGCGCGACGAAAGAGATGGCGGGCGTAGTCGGCGGGCCGCCACCCCGAGTGCGCCGCGGCCTTGCCGCGTGCGAGGCGCTCACCGTCCAGGCGGGCCCACTTGATGCGGGTGTTGCCGATGTCGACGAGCAGCATCGCCATATCAGGCCGGCCTCACCGTGACGTCGCCCGAGATGAAGCGCTCAAGGCCCTGTGACGTCTCCACCATGAGCGCCCCGTGCACGTCGATCCCGCACGCGAGCCCGCGCGCGGTCGCCCCTTCGACCGCCTTCACGTCCACCGCCCGGCCGCGGAGTGCATCGACACTGCGCCACTCTTCGAGGAAGGGTTTGAGTCCCGCCCGCTCGAAGGCGATCAGCCCGTCGATGCAGCGGCTGATGAGGCCCGCCGCCACACGGTTGCGGGACGGCGCGGCGAGTCCCGCGCTCGCGAGATCGGTGGCGGGCAGTCCCGCCGCGGCGATCTTCTTGAGGACCCGGGCGCCGAGCGCCACGTTGAGCCCGATGCCGATCACCACATAGGCGGGACCCGAGGATTCGGCGCGCAGGTCGATCAGCACCCCGCCGAGCTTGCGCTCGCCGACGAGGAGATCGTTCGGCCACTTCAGTCCCGCCCCGCGGACACCGGCGTCGTGCAGCGCCCGCAGCGCACACACGCCGATGACGAGACCCAGCGCGCCCAGGTCCGGCGGTACCGCGGGGAATGTCCAGCTCAACGAGAGGCAGATCGCACCCCCGGGAGGCGCGAGCCAGGCGCGTCCGCGCCGGCCGCGGCCGGCGCTCTGGTACTCGGCCAGCAGCACCTCGCTCGCCCCGCTCCTGGGACCCGGGCGGCCAAGGAGTGCGGTGTTGGTGGAGGCGATCGACCAGACGGTCTCGAGTTTCACGACCTGACTTTGGATCTCGCGCGCGAGCTGCGAGCGGATCCGCGCCGCTTCGAGCGGCTCGGACGCAGCGGTGAGCTGGTAGCCGCGATTCCTCACGGCGTTGAGCTCCGCGCCTGAGGCCCGCAGCGTCCCGACCGCCTTCCACACCGCGCTCCGGCTCACCTTGAGTGACTTCGCGAGCTCTTCACCCGAGTGGAAGCGGCCGTCGGCGAGCTTCGCGAACACCTTCGCGGCGAGCGGGGCGGCGCGCATCAGCCCTGGCCCCGCTTCCATCCGAAGAGCCACAGGCGCCTGGCACGCGACTCGGTGCCGGCCAGCATCCGCTCGATGTTCCCGCGGTGCGTATAAAGGACGAGCAGCGCCGCCAGGATGCCGAAGGCGAGCAGCGCGCCGGGACCGGAGTGCACGGCGATGGCCCCCGCCACCGCACCCACGCCCACCATCGAGGCGAGCCCGACGAACCCGAAGAGCACCACCACCGCGAGCCATGTGGCCACCATGATCAGTACCAGGTAGGCGCTGATGCCGAGCACCGCGCCGACGAAGGTGGCGACGCCCTTGCCGCCGCGGAACCCATGCCACACCGGGTACACGTGTCCGACGATGACCGCGAGTCCGCAGGCGGAGATGAGGAGCGCACGCGCGGCGAGCTCGTTGTCAGGGAGCGCGGTACCGGGCCACGGCCAGGGCGCGATCACACCCGTCGCCAGCCAGCCTTTCCCCAGGTCGATGATGAGCACGGCGAGCGCTGCGATTTTGCCCTGGGTGCGCAGCATGTTGGTCGCGCCGGCGTTGCCGCTCCCGAGCGTGCGGATGTCGACCCCGCGGAGTCTGCCGATGAGCAGGCTCCCGACGACCGAGCCGACCAGGTAGGCGACGAGAACCTTGACGATGAGCTCGATCATGATCGTCCGAACACCTCGGCCAGCATGCAGCGGACGCTTCCGCCACCCAGGCGCTCGATGGTGGGAATCGGCACCGCGAGCAGCGCATCCGTGCATCCGGAAAGACGCGCGTAAGCTTCAGGCGTGAGCGAGCGCCGCGCGGCCTCCGACATGACCAGCACGCGCGAGTCTCCCAGCGCCTCATCCCAGGTGCCGAGCTCGAGCATGTTGCCGGCGAACTGCGCGATTTCCCTCTGACCGATCTCGAGCACCTCGCGGCCGCTCGCGCGCAGCCGCCCGAGCACCCGCTCGCGATCCGCCGCGGCGATTGCCGCCGTACCGACGAGCGCCACGCGCTCCCCGATCCACATAGCCACGTTGGTGTGATAGAGCGGCACACCCGCCGCGTCCGCTGCCTGAAAGACCACCGGCTCGTAGTGAAGCTCCTGCGCCCACTCGGCGACCAGTGCCGGGTGGGTGCGCGGCGAGGCGCAGGCGTACACAACGCGCGCGGCGTGATCGAGCACCAGACTCCCCGTGCCCTCGAGGAACATCCCCTGGCCTTCGAAGTAAGTGAGATCGAGGAGGTGCGCGACCCTGAAGCCCAGGCGCTCGATGACCGACTCGATCACTGCCTGGCGGCGCTCGGGCCGGCGGCTCGCGCTCTCCAACGGATAGAGGACCAGCGTCCCGTCCTCATGGAAGGACACCCAGTTGTTGGGAAATACCGCATCGGGCTTCACCGGCGCCGCCGTGTCCGGCACCGCGCACACCGCCACCCCTTCGCTCTCGAGCGCGCGGGCCAGCTGGCGGAACTCGACGAGCGCCTGCGCCTGGGCCGCGGTGGGGTCCGCGCCGGCGTGCTGGAAGGTGTTGGTGCGGGCGGTGTCGGGATTGAAGCCGAAGGCCTTCGGCTCGACCATCAGCACCGCGTCGGCGCACTGCCCCCTGGGCTCCATTGGCCCATTCTCGCACGTCCGAGGTCGATGAGCGGCTGTTAGGAGCGTCAGCGAGAGGCGCGCAGCGGACGGCTGTCCTGCGTGCCCGTGGCCTCGAGGATATCGAGCACCGGCATGCGCTGGGTGAGATCGAGCGGCTCGCCGGAGAGCAGGCGATCGCACTCCTCGGCCGCGGCCGGCCGCGCGAACAGGTAGCCCTGCGCGTAGGCGCAACCGAGCGCGCGCAGCTTCTCGAGCTGCGGCCAGCCCTCGATGCCCTCGGCCACCACCTCGATGTGCAGGTGCCGCGCCATGGCGATGATGGCGCTCACGATGGCGAGGTCGGACATGTCGGTCACGAGGTCGCGCACGAAGCTGCGGTCGATCTTGAGTGTGTCGACGCGCCAACGCTTCAGGTACGAGAGGCTCGAGTAGCCGGTGCCGAAGTCGTCGATGGCGATATGGATGCCGAGCTCGCGCAGCTTCGCCACCGTGTCCTGCGCCGCCTCGCGGGCGCGCGCCTCGCGCCGTTCGAACACGGCGCTCTCGGTGATCTCGATCTGCAGCATCGTGGGCTCGAGCCCGTGCTGCCGTGCGAGGCGCGTGATGGTCTCGGCGAGATTCGAGCGCTGCAGCTGCACCGCGGAGACGTTGATCGCGACCGGCACCAGCTCGTGGCCCTTGTTGCGCCAGCGCACCATGTCCTCGAACGCCCGCTGCAGCACGAAGTCACCGATGGGGAGGATGAGGCCCGCCTCTTCCGCGATGCGCACGAAGCGATCCGGGCGCACGAACCCCTGGCTCGGGTGCTTCCAGCGCATGAGCGCTTCGAGCGCCACCACGCGATGCGTCTCGATCTCGACGATCGGCTGGTAGTGCACGTCGAGCTGGCGGGTCTGGAGCGCGGTACGGAGCGAGGCCTCGACGGCGATGCGCTCCTTCAGGCGCCGGTCCATCGCCGGACTGAACAGCTGGAAGTTGTTGCGGCCGCGATCCTTCGCCTGGTACATCGCGGTGTCCGAGTGGCGCAGCAGCTCTCCCATGTCGATGCCGTCGCGCGGGTAGAGCGCGACACCGATGCTGACCGTGGTGACGAGCGTGCGCCCGTCGACCACCATGGGGGCGGACAGCGCCTGGTTGATGCGCTCGGCCGCCTCGTTCACTTTCTCGGTGTTCTTGACGTCCTTCATGATGACGACGAACTCATCGCCCCCCATGCGCACGACGACGTCCTCGGCGCGGATGGTGGTGCGGATGCGCTGCGCGACGGTTTTGAGCAGCTTGTCGCCGGTCTCATGCCCGCGCGAGTCGTTGACGTGCTTGAAGCGGTCGAGGTCGAGGAACAGCACCGCGAGCAGCGTGCCTTCCTTCTTGGCCTCGGCGAGGGCGTCGGGCAGGTTGGCGGCGAGGTAGAGCCGGTTGGGAAGCCCGGTAAGCTGGTCGTGATGCGCAAGGTGATCGAGATGCTGATGCCGCTGCAGCATCTGACTCTCGACCACGCGGCGCACAGTCACGTCATGGACGGCGACCGCGAGTACCGTGCGGCCGTCCAGCTGAATACGGTGGCAGCTCGCCTCGACGGCGCGCGCCGAGCCGTCCTTGCAGCTCTGGCGCAGTTCCATCGGCGCGCGCGAGGTCGCCTCCTCGAGCTTCGCGAGCAGCACGCGCTCGTCCGCCCCCTGGGCGCTGAAGAGCTCCGTGAAGCGGATCTTGCGGACGTCGTCGAAGGAATAGCCCGTGTTGCGCAGCGCCGCGGGGTTCGCGGCGACGATACGCAGCGTCTCGGGGTCGAGGATCAGCGCGGTGGTCGGCCACTGCTCGAACACGGCCTGACGGGCGGCATCGGCGTTGAAGGCAGCCCCGCGACGCGAGCGCAGGAAATACCACGCTCCGTAACCGAGTGCGGCACACCAAAGTCCAGCCAGGGCGCCGAGGCCGAATGCCAAGTGGTTCACGCTTCTTCCCTACTTCGAGCCTTGGAAGTGTGGCGGAAGGAGCTTTGGCGGGGCCGTGCGCTGTGCACAGTTTGAGTCGCGGGAGAGCGACGAAAACGCGATCCCGCGAGCTGCGTCGCGCTCCGTTCCCGTGCACGAAACCCCTTGATTTTTAGGGGTGTAAGGAAGTGCTCTTCGGGCGGGCGCGGGACCCTCAGGGCTCGAACGAGACTTGCGCGCAAGCGCCCAATTCCAGGGTGTTTCCGACCCCGGAAACGATGACGGCGTTCTCACCGAACATAACGCCCAGGAGCTCCCGGCTGAAGCGGAACTGCTTGAGCGCCGGCGCGGGATCGGTGGAGGGCTGGCCGGTCTCCTGGTCGATCGAGGGAATGGTGCAGCGGATGCAGGGTTTCACGAGCCTCAACGTCACGGCGCCGAGCGCGAGGGTGTCGATCCGGTCCTCGGCCCAGGCGGGAAGTCCGCGCAACACTACGTTCGGACGAAAGCGGTCCATCGGCACGGGCCGTGGCAGCCTCGCATTGAGATCCTCGAGTGAAGCCTCGTTGCATACGAGGATCGGATACCCGTCCGGAAAGCCGATCGGCGCAGGCGTCGCGCCCGCGAATTTCGCGTTCGCATTCCGCCCCATCTCGGGTGGTGCGCGCACCAGGCGCAGCGGCTCCCCAATCGCCCGGCTCACCCACTCGGCCGCCTCCGTCCCCGCATCGAGCCCGACGCAGGTGTCATCCCAGACGCGGACGCTGGCCGGCGTCCCGCGCAAGTTCAGCGGCACGACGAGTGGCGCAAGCCCCGGGTAACCGAGTACCAGGGCTTCGTCCCGCACCTCCGGCACGAGCCGCGCCAGCTGCGGATGCGAGCGCTGGGTGAGGAACATGCCCCGTGGGTTGACGATCATCCACTGCCGGTCCCACTCGAGGCCCCGCGCCGTGAGCGGCACGCGCGTGCGCTCGATGCCGTGCGCGGATTTCACGGGGTAGACGTAGAGACCGGTGACCGTCGCCTGCATCGTTGCGAACCTTGGCGCGCGCTGCGCCGCTTGGGTGCGCTCAAGGGAAGTCTGCCATATGCTGCCGCTCTCGCCGTGAAGGAGAGCGCATGCCAAGGCCCAGGAAGTCGAAGAAAAAGCAGTCCCCTGCCGGCGGTGGTGGACTCACGGGGCGGGTAATCGCTGCCGCGGTCACCGCCAGCGTCGTATTCGGCGGACCGCAGGCCGGCGCCAGGACGCAAAAACCCCCGCTCTACGGCCAGCACTGGATGGCGGTGACCGGCAAGCCGATCGCGGCCAGCGCCGGCGCGCAGATCTTCGCCCGCGGCGGCAACGCGGTGGATGCCGCGTGCGCCATGATCGCCGCGACCGCGACCGCCTGGACGACGCTCTCCTGGGGCGGTGAGACACAGGCGCTCATCTACAACCCGCACACCGGCAAGGTGATCGCCATCAACGGCTTAGGCGTAGCGCCGACGGGTGCGACGCCTGAGTACTTCCACAAGCTCGGCATGCGCTTCCCGCCCGAGTACGGTCCGCTCGCGGCCGTCACTCCGGGAACCCCGGGCGGCCTCATGACCATGCTGGCCGAGTACGGCACCAAATCCTTAAGCGAAGTGCTGGCGCCCGCGATCGAAATGGCCGACGGCTTCCCGATGGACCAGATGCTCTCGGGCACCATCGAGCACTACAAGGACAAGCTCAAAGAGTGGCCGGACTCCAGGCGCGTGATGCTGCCGCACTCAGGATCCGAGCACGAAGGGCCGCAGCCCGGTGAGATGTTCCGCCAGCCCGATCTCGCGGCCACGCTGCGCAAACTCGTCGATGCCGAGCGCGATGCGTTGAAGGCCGGCAAGGATCGCAAGGCCGCGATCTACGCCGCCTACGACCGCTTCTATAAGGGCGATATCGCCAAGGACCTGGTGCGCTCGGTGCGCGAGCTCGGCGGGCTCTTCACGGTGGAGGATCTCGCCAACTGGAAGGTGAAGATCGAGGAGCCGGTGCACACCCGCTACAAGGGGATCGACGTCTACAAGCTCCAGCCCTGGGTGCAGGGGCCGGTGATGCTGCAGGCGCTCAATATCCTCGAGAACTTTGATTTGAAGTCGATGGGCTACGACAGCGCCCGCTACATCCACACCATTTACCAGGCGATGAATCTCGCCTACGCCGACCGCGACTTCTACTACGGCGATCCGGGCTACGCGCCGGCACCGCCGATCCAGGGCCTGCTCTCCAAGGACTACGCGCGCGAGCGCGCCAAGCTCGTGCGGGCCGACAAGAACGATCCCGACATCCGCCCGGGCGACCCCTACCCGTATGAGGGCGGCAAGAACCCATATCTCAAGTACCTCGCGGACTGGCACTCGAAGATGCCGGCGCAGATGCCGGTGTCGATGGAGGAGTTCGACCGCACCTTCCGCTTAGGGACGACCAGCGTGCAGGCGGCGGATGAGAAGGGCTGGGCCGTATCGGTGACGCCAAGCGGCGGATGGGTGCCCGGAGTGATTGCCGGCAAGACCGGCATCGGCCTCTCGCAGCGCATGCAGAGCTTCGTGCTCGATCCGCGGGAGAACCCTTACAACGTGCTCGAGCCCGGCAAGCGCCCGCGCGCGACGCTCACTCCGTCGATGGCCTTGAAGGACGGCAAGCCCTATCTCGTGTTCTCGGTGCAGGGCGGAGATACCCAGGATCAGAACCTGCTGCAGTTCTTCCTCAACGTGGTCGAGTTCGGCATGTCGATCCAGGAAGCGGCCGAAGCCGCCAACATCACCAGCTACCAGATGCGCGATTCCTTCGGCCAGCACGAGTCCTTCCCCGGCCGCGTGACGCTCAACGCCTCGACGCCTTCCTGGGTGCGCAGCGAGCTCGAGCGCATGGGCTACAAGCCGGAGTACGAGGAGCGCACCTCGGGGCCGATCACCGCGATCATGGTCGATCGCGAGCACGGCACGCTGTGGGGCGCGGCGAGCAACTTCGGACAGGACTACGGCGTCGGCTGGTGAGGCCGGACCGCTCAATGGCTGATGCTGACCGCGTTGAGGAGCCCTACCGCGAACGACACGGTCGCGACCACCACCGCCGATGCGACGTGTCCGTCCTCGATGCGCCGCGCCTGCCGGCGTAGGGCGAGCAATACCACGAGCTGCACCAGGCAGGTGATGCCTGCCCACAGGCACATCTCGCCGAGCGACTGCGTGTAGTAGATCGACGCCACCAGAGGCGCGGTGAAGCCGAGCACCGCGCCGGCGAAGGCGATCGCCGCCGCGAGGTTGTCGTGCGCGATCAGCGCGAACTCCTTGTAGGGCGTCGCCCTGGCGTAGATAAAGATGAACGCCGCGAGCAGCGCGGCGGACACGCCAAGGTAGGAAAGAAACGCGAGGGTCGCAGCAAGCATGGATGGCTCCTCGGGGTGGTGGGCTAGAACCAGTGTGGAATGAAGCGGCTCTGATCGGTGGTGATGAGACCGGTTGACTCGCGGATGCCGATGCCGGCCGGCTCTCCCGCGACCACCCACGAGCCGATGACGGGGTGGGCACCGTCGAAGGCGGGCAGCGTGCACAGCGCCTGGTACACCCAGCCCTCTGCGCCATACACCCCGCCCACGTCCTCGAGCGGCAAGCCGCCCTCGACCAGGGTGACGTTCTGGCCCTCACGCGACAGCAGCGGCTTGCGCGCAAAGGAGGCGAGTCGCCCCGGTGCACGGTGCGTCTCGAGCAGGTTCGGGTGTCCGGGAAAGTACTCCCACAGGAGTGCCAGCATTCCCTTGGAGCTGCACGCAGCCTTGTACATAGGCTCGATGAACGAGGTGCGGCATTCGAGCAGATGCGGGGCGAACTCCTCGCGCATGAGCCACTCCCACGGATAGAGCTTGAAGAGCCGGCCGATCGGATCGTTCCGCTCATCGACGAACCCGCGCTGCTGCGGGTCCCAGCCGATGTCGGCCAGCTCGACCACCGCTCCGGCGCGACCGGATTGCGCCAGCGTGTCGAGCAGGTACGCGCAGCACACCCAGTCCTCCTCCTGGTCAGCCAGGCAGGTAATGGTCGTGGGTCCGGCCTCGGGCAGCGCGGACCATGCCGCAATCAACCGCTCGTGAATCGAGTTGAATTGGTCCGCGCCGGGGTAAACCTCCTCGCGCCATGTCCACTGGATGACCGCCGACTCGAGCAGGCTGGTGGGCGTATCGGCGTTGTACTCGAGGAGCTTCGGCGGCGAACTCCCGTCGTAAGCGAGGTCGAAGCGTCCGTAGAGCGACGGCGACCCGCCTTGCCACGACGCGGCGAGTGCCGCGTGAAACGCCTCCGGCACCGCGAGCTCGCCAAGGCGCCCCTGATCGATCACCCGGTCAAGCGCCTCACCGTACAGCGCGAGCAGCTCGGCCGTCGCAGCCTCGAGAACGTCCACCTCCCGGACGGTCAGGCGGTAACAGGCGTCCTCGGTCCAGTAGCCCTCGCGGGCGTGGAAGGAAAGGCCTTGCGATTCGACGCGCCGGGCATACTCAGGCCTCGGCGCCGTGCGCAGCCGCTCCATCAGCCGCCGTGGCCGGCACTGATGCCGCGGCCGATGCCGCCGAAACCGCCGCGCGCAAAGACGCCGGCAAACCCGGTCCTGCCGGTCCTGCTACCGGTTGCGCCGATGCGCGCGCCCGTCGCCACGCGCTCCGAGCCGTCCGGAGCGATCACGACCGGCCTGCCGCGGTTGGGATCCCAGTAATAACGCGGGCCGAAGTACACCGATCGGCCGCCGCCCGATGGGTTGACCTCCCTGCAGGACTCCTCGCTTCCCCAGTCGTCGAGGCAGTCCTGGCGGGAGGCATAGGCCGACTGCTGCAAGTCGAACTCGGCACCATGATTGCCGAGCGCGACGAGTCCTACGACTCCGACGGCGCTCAGCACAGAGGCGGTGGCGTTGCCCGCCGAGGCACGCGCGGATGGACCGCGCCGCATCCGCGCCCGGTATCGTTCAGCCATCGCACCCCCCTGGCTGCAACTCTTGTCGGGCGTTCTGTAACACCCCGGCCCGTGCCGGCGCAAGCGGCGGCGGCGCGGGTGCGCCCGACCGCTACCCCGAGGTCTAAGGTGCTCGCCCCACCACGGAGTAGTGCTGCACCTCGGGCTCGAACTCGAGGAGATAACCGGTATCCTCGGGATAGAACTTCGAGTTGAGGAACTCATCGCCCGCGAACGCGCGGATGGCCTCCTCGTTCACCCAGTGGCTCACGGTGAGGAAATGAGTGATCTCGCCCTCGTCACGCCGATAGACCGCGGCCTCGAGATTGCCGGGCACGGCCCGATAATCGGGAATGGCGCGGCGCGCCAGAAACGCAGCGTACTCATCCGCGACGCCACGTGGCGTACGGCCATGCCAGATACGAACGATCATGCAAGCTCCCCGTGCTCCACACACGGTACCCGGGGGATTGTCGCACTCCGCGGGCCCGCTCGTGAACACCTGTCCAACAAGCAAAGATCACGGCCGCGGTCGTTGGTTCGAAAGCGACTCGCACTGCTCATCGCCGCCGCCGCACCCCTCGCCGCATGCGTCATCGATGTGCCAGGGCATCTGTATCCGGTGCAGGGGCCGCTCGCGACGCTGAAGCCCGCGCCGATCTACACCCTGCACATCAGCGGCATACTGACCTCGGGAAACGTGAGCGCGACTCTCGGCGGCGGCGAGTCCTGCCGCGGCAACTGGTCGAAGATCCCGCAGGACGATCCGAATGCGGCCGCCATGTCGGCGGATTGGGACCGGGTCTACGGCACCGGGTTTTTCACGGCGAACGTCCTGGGGAATCCGGTCTTCGCCCGGGCCCACCTCAGCTGCCAGCAGGGCACGACGCTCGGCATCCAGTTCTACCTGCAGGTTCCGGGACAGATCCGCACCGCCCGCGGCGTGGCCGAAGACAGCAAGGGCAACCTCTACAAGCTCACCTTCTGAGTCCGCTCAGACTCGTGTGTGATCCCTTCCACAGTTCGCGCAGGCTGAAGCTGTGGCGCACCGACCCGCGCCGTTATAGGGGGTACGGGGAAGTGCTACTATTTGATTTCAAGGGATCTTTAATTATGACCGACCCATTGCACTCCAAGCCCGGCCCGCGGCCCGGCGGTGGTGGGCCCGCGAAGCCGACATCAGGGACGCCGAGCCCCTCTGCCCCGACCGGGAAAGCTGCGCCGCAAGGCTCGGGCGGCCGCGTCGTACACGACTCCCGTGGTAACGCGGTTTGGCAGTGGGTGAAGGAAGCCGCGCACGCGGCCGTCGAGAGCACCTCGACACTCCTGCGACGTCTCGAAGCGCCGGAGCTCAAAGTCGAGGACAAGGCGGACAACGAGCTCAGGCTCGAGGACGACGTCGACAAGGGTGGCGGTTACGACCCCTACGGCACCCGCGTCGGCTCGCGCCAGCCGCCCAAGCCGCCGCTCAAGAAGAAATAGCGCTCCCGGATCAGTGCTTCGCGATGAAGCCGAGCGCCCGCAGTCTCTGCGTGTCGCCGGTCGGCCTGCGGATCCGCACCTCGCGCCACTCCTGCGGCGAGAGCGGCAACGCCAGGATCGCGCGCCGCGCCTCCATCACCCGATGCTTCAGGAGCGGTTTCAGCGAGTCCTGCGCGAGGCACGCCTGCTGCTCCTCCAGGCTTTCGGCGAGCTCGACGTCGCAGAAGGCCTGGAAGTACTCCGTGTACCACTCCTCGTAGAGTGACAGCGGCTCATCCAGCGCCGGGTCGTGCATCAGGTGCTCGCCCAGGTGCTGGGTGCAGAGGTAGCTCGAGCTCGAGCGCACGTAGTTGCCGTGCTCGACCAGCAGCGCGTTGGTGTAGTCGGTGCAGCCGTAGAAGACCGCGAGCAGGCGGCGGCGTTTCGACTCGGGGACCTGCCGCGTGCGCAGGTACTCGTACAGCGCCCGGCGATGTACCAGCGCGAACGCCGTCGAGCGCAACGCCACCATCTGCTGGCTCAGGCGAGTGTGCACCGAGACGGCGCGCATCAGCTGGTCGTGGTGGGCCGCCCAGCGGGTGAACTCCGCCGGTCGGTCGAGGATTCTCTGGGATACAAGCCGATCCGCCGGCGTTTTCGCAGTCGCCGCCATCTCGACACGCGACTCGGATTCCTCCATGAGTCGCGCGTGCTTGTAGGCCTGAAGGAGCACGTGATCCCCCTGCCGGCACGGTCCGGTGCAGCCGTTGCTGCTGTTCTGTCGTCCTTGCGTGGAGTCTCCGCCTTTGCGGTGCAGTGCGCAATTTCGGATGAGTGACAAAGCGGTGAATCCTGCGCAGTTCTTGTAGGACAACGCTGGACTGCGTCCAGAGCGTTGCGGCCGAACCACGGATGGGATCCAAGAGCACCCGCCACGGTGCGGCCCGACCGGGAGCGCCCCAAGCGGGTGCGGTGCGGCCGGCTGCGGGCCGCGATGCTCAGCGGTCGGCCGGGACAGCTGGGCGCTGCTGCCGGAAGACGTTCCAGTCGGTGGACGGGGCTTTGAGCTGCACCTGGTGCAGGAGGCTCGCGACGAAGCCGCGGTGATAGGTCGCGTGGTTGACGATGTGCTCGAGGATCTCTGCACGGCTCATCGTCCCGGCCTTGCCGGACAGGAGCGTGAAGTGCACCGGCTCGCGCAGCGTCGCATCCGACTGAGCCGCTGCCCAGTCGCTCAGCCACTGGTTGGCGCTGGTCTGTGCGGCAGCGAGCGCCCCGATCTCGGGGTGGACGATGACGTTGCGCGCCGTGAAACCGTGCGCGCGCCCTCCGAGATGCGCCTCCCAGATGAGGTCGACGACGTACATGTGGTTCAGGGTGCCGATGAGGCTCTTGTGGGGCGTCGCGCGCTCGCGTGCGGCTTCCCCCGGCGGGAGTCCGGCTACGGCGGCGAGGGTGAGCCCGTCGGCCCAGGTCTTGTATTCGGCGAGCGCCTGCGCGCCTTCGCGGGTCAGCATCGGGGTCGGCCTAACCGGCGGCTTTCGCTTGATTGAGCGCCACCGCGGCGCGGATCAGCGCTTTGAGCGCCTCCTCGTCGATCGTTCCGCCCTCGCGGAAGTCGATGGCGCGCCGCACGTTGCCTTCGAGGCTCGAGTTGAAGAGCCGCGCGGGATCCTGGAGTGCTGCGCCTTTCGCGAAGGTCATCTTGACCACGCTCTTGTAGGTCTCGCCGGTGCAGATCAATCCGGCGTGCGACCACACCGGGATGCTCCACTTCCACTCTTCGATGACCTCGGGGTCGGCTTCCTTCATGAGGGCGCGCAGGCGCGTAAGCATCTGCGACTGCCAGGCCGGAAGCTCGCGGATGCGGGCATCGATCAGCGCGGAGGCGGAGGCACCGCCGCCCGCCGGTGCCGGGCTCTTCCTGGCGACGGGCCGTTTCGCACGCGGCTTCCTGGGAGTGGCTTTCCTGGCGGTGGTTTTCCTGGTCGGCTTAGCGCTGCGCTTTCTCATGGCCCGTTGACCTGCCGGCTTTCTTCGGACCTAAACACCTTTGGAGACGGCTGTGTTGGGGTCGGTTGTTGATAGCTGCTGCTTGAACTCTACCGGCGTCAGCTGCCCGAGACTCGAGTGCGGT
>Ga0210394_10002405_pt1 | contig 25755 bp, 29 predicted proteins | sample IncBWC12MmetaG_FD_160121 | JGI IMG/M metagenome (GOLD analysis project Ga0210394, IMG submission 160121) | Forest soil microbial communities from Barre Woods Harvard Forest LTER site, Petersham, Massachusetts, United States - Inc-BW-C-12-M | ecosystem: Environmental > Terrestrial > Soil >...
CCTTTGAAGCGCGAATACGCGCGACATGATTGGCAGCGTCTCGCGCGGTTGAAAAATGTGCCGTTCAATCCGCCCGCCGACCATCCGAAGGTCGGCCTGCCCGCCATTCGTGCCTTCTATCACCTCGAGCGCGAAGACGCGCGGGCAGCGGCTAGGCTGGCAAAGACGATCATCGTCAAATATTTCCAGGATGGTCTCGACACCGACGATCCGCAAGCGATCGCCACGCTCGGCGCGACGCTTGGCATCGATCCCGATCGGATCCTGGCCGGGATCCCCGATGCTGAGGTCAAGGCGATTGCCCGCCGCCATGGCGAAGATGCCGTCAGCCGCGGTGTATTCGGTTCGCCTTGGATCTTCGTCGATGGCGAGCCGTTTTGGGGGAGTGATCGGCTCGCGATGGTCGAGCGGTGGCTTGGCGAAGGTCCTTGGTAGGCGGGGCCGCACGGCACGTCCCGCTGCCGAGCAATTAGTTTTCTTGGCAACTGAGCTCCCGTTCCATCAATCGGCAGTGTGCGAGAGGCTGCCCCAATTGGCCATGCAGTTCTCCATTCCAATTCGGTCCGTCTCGATTCCATACCATGTAACCAAAATGCCCGCGGATGAACGCATTGTGGACCGGCGATCCGTTTATCTTGGGTAATTCGTCCGGCGGCGCGTCAAGCTCGGTGCCTCCGGTGCCGACGACGAGCTGCGCCGGAGGAGGCGTATCGCCACCGAAACTAAGCGCTTCGAACAGGTGGACGTGACCGGAGGCGATCATCTTTATATTGCGCGACAGCCGCTCGCCGATCGCCCGATGCTGGATCGTGTCTGAAACGATGGTGCCGGCGAAGGTGCGGACCGGCGCATTAAACGGCACATGCGTCAGCATCCAGGCTGGCGAAGGGATCGCGGATTCCACCGCGGCATAGAAGGCCTGAAGTTTGCCGACGGGATCGTCTCGCGGTTTGTCGGGTGCTCTGCCAGGCTCGCGCGCGATTTGTGCACTGTCGACGACAACGAACCCGAGGTTACCTGGTTCGACAACGAAGAATGCGCTCATCGGGACGCATTCGGGCGGCACCGGCGCATGGTCGAGGAAGCGGAACCAGCCTTCGCCGGCGCGATCGCAAATCTCGTGGTTGCCGCGCACCATGATCCAGGGGGCCGCGGCGAACAGCGCGCTTGATGGTTCGAAAAAATCGCTATTCCAGATTTTCCAATCGTAGCCCGTCGGCCGCTGCTGGCAGACCGGGCTGCCGGTACAAGATTCCCGATAAAGATAATCGCCAAGATGGATGACCAGGTCGGGACGGGATGCGGCGGCGTGCTTTGCGACCTCGGGATAGTCCCATCCTTCGCCGCAATCCTGGAGACGCGTCAACTTCATGCGGCAACCGGTGTCGCCGAAAACCACGATGCGCTGCGGATCGGCGACGGGCAAAGGCAGCTTTAGGCCTTCCAAAGTCACGCTCGTCTTCCCGCGCGGAGCGATCAATTCACAAACGCGCACCGCAAACTCGGCGCGAGGCGTTTTTCCGGGCGGGAACAACGGACCCGGATCCGCGCGCACGTGCATCGGTATCGGCTCGCCATCGGCCATGACCGCCGGACAGTCAGCCCCGGCCGGGATGACGGCGCGGATACTCGCTTCGGAGCCCGGTCCGATCAGCTCCACCCAAGCGGCTAACGGTGCGGCCGCGCCCGCTTGCGGCAATAGACCGACCAGCAGAAGCGCGAAAAAAAACGGGCTAAGCATTCTCGGCAGGACATGCCGGGCAAACCGCATTGACGGTCCGGTGAGGTAACTACGGAGCGCAGGCACGACGGCACCTTTTCATATCAATCGTTTTGGCGGCGCTCGAACCCCAAGCGAAGGCCCGGAAAACTTACCAAAAACGCCCAAGAGCGTTTCCGGGGAGACCATGGACGAGAAACCGGCGAATGAGGAAGGCGCCAAACGAACGCGGCCGAAGAAAAAGCCCCAGCCACCGCAGGCTGGGGTTTATACGAAGAGTCATGGGGATATTCTGGGTAGAAGCCGGCAGTTTGCCGGGCTGATGTAACAGGCGCGTGACGCTGCGGGGTTCCGGGGAGGCGCCGCCGACCGCCGCGGCCACGCCCGCTAGCGAAACCACGCCGGATGCTGAACGATCATGGCGACGCCGATGAGAAAGACGAGCACGCAGATGATGTTCGCCTGCAAGGATAGAAACTCGGGCTTGTGATCGTGGTATTTGGTCATCGGCGCGGCTCCTTCAACCAATGCTGGCGGCCCATCATCCCGCAGCCGGTTTCGCCAAAGCAAGCCTTGCTCTTTGGGTGAGGAGGCCGCCAACGGCCTAAAGGAGAGGCCCCGGCGCTGGGGCGCCGGGGCCGATACAAGCGTAACCAGAGATAGCCTGCCGGGCCGTCGCCAAGCTGACGACAGCCCAGTTACGCAATCTAGTTTAAGAAGGTAAATTAAGAGATTCCGAAATTCGAACGAGCGCAAACCCCGCGACGATCATCTCGCTCGCTAGCAGGGGACGCATTTGCAGCAACGGGGAGCGCACGCACTGATCCAACCCGGGCCACACCCGCAATAGCCGGTTGTTCCGTCGCAACTTATCCTTTTGATGATCGGAGTTGCGTTCTTGAGCGCATGGAGGCTGGGTGCTCCGCACAGCTGCTGTTGCGCGCCGGCCGGCAGGGCCATCGCTCCCAGCACGAGCGCCACGGCCGTCAAGGTCATCGTGAACTTTCGCATCGAACGGCTCCTGTTGTTTGCGGGACTGCCAAGGTGGGAAAAGCACGACGACCGCCACTATAAACCATTCTGGATGACGAATCATAAGGTGTCCAGTCCGCCAGCGAGAGCGAGTCCAAGCCCGATCGGAGCGAGCCGCGATGTGAAGAAGAGCGCAGCACCGCCGTTTCGACCCACAGCAGACATCAAGGCTTCCTTGGTGGAACCATCGCCGGTCGCGGGCACTTGTCGGCAAAGGAGTTAGTCATGGTAACCGAGCCCAAGAGCACCGAACCCAAGAGACAAGAGCCGGATATTCCGCCGCAAAAGCCGGATATTCAGCCGGAGCCGAGGCCCGAGGAAATCCCTCAGGATAAGAATTTCCCGGAAAAACAATCCCCGCCTATGCAGCTTTAGGCGGCTCGATCCGCAGCGAGGATGGAAAGGGATCCGTACCTCGAATTGAACCGGATCAAATAATGAGGACGCCAAATGCGGCGGCCGTTACCAATCGGACGGAACTACGACGTCGTAAGCGCGAACGACTTTCGACTGCCGCCACGTATCCATGACGCCGCCGCAATGCTCGCAGACGGCAACATCGGTATTCGGCACTGGTGTTCTAGTGGTCGTGACTTGGTAGACCGTTCCGCACTCGCAGGTATGCCTTCCCACTAACCACTCAAAAAACGCTACCATTAGCGGCGCGAGTAAATATACCAGCCGCCGGCCTGGCAAGCGGGCGGCCACCCGAAAAAATCAAAAGGGACCAATAGGTTAATGGAAAGGGGTCGCGCCTTAGCCCCGGCACTGGCCGAATTAGCACAATCGCAAAAGGAACTTAGGACATTTTGCTGAGTTATGGGTTGTTCCGTTGATCCGCGTTTTTGGAGGGCCTCGCGCGCATTCCGTGCGGGGCTCTCGCTTTGAGGGCCCAAGCCCAGAGGGGAATTTGGCCCAATCTGCTGAGAGAAGAAGACATCAGCAACAAGCGACGAGGCCGCCAAATAAGGCGGCCTAGCGTTCAGCTTCTTTCTCGCTCTCCAGCATCCTCGTCCTCCAGCATCTCAAGCTGGCGGATCAATCTGCGCCATTGCGTCGCGAGCTCAGTGAAGGTCGCCCGTTTCGCGGCGCTGATGGCGGCAGCAGCGATCGCCTCGCACTCAGCCGCTCGCACCTTGTAGATTTCAGCCCGGGAAGCCATTCGCCCCGTTCCTCCGCCAAATCCTTTTCCCCGCAACGGTAAGTGCGGCGAGAGGAATTGGTTCCAAGGGGGGGCAGTGAAAATTTTTCAAAAGGGGAACCAGTCGGGATGGAACGGGCCAGTTCCCGGATTTTGGAATCAAAGAGGCCGCCAACTGCGGCGGCCTCTAAACACGGCGCGACATCTTACCAACTCAGCTCCCACGGACGGCGTCGCCCTGGCGCTCTATGATCTGGGCCGCCACTACGCAGCCGATGGCAAGCGCAATGGTCACTGCCCAAATTTCGAACCACATGGGGGTCCTCCCTAGCCTGTTGGCGTGCAACGCGCGTTAAGAGGGTTGGGTTTCATTAAATTTCCGGCCGGTCTAAAAATCAAACCCGGCCAACAGCTTCGGAAACCGGCCAGCACCCCAACTGCGGCGGCCTCGATAGATTAGTCCAAGCGCGAAGCACCCTTGCTGTGTGCCCGGAAGGCGTGCCAAATTATTCAAATAAATGTAGCGGGAGAATTTTCATGACCGTCTCCATAAAGGCAGGAAAAAAAGTAACGGTGCGCCGCTTTGGCAAAGCCGCAATTGTCGCCGCACTTCTCTCGACACTCGGAGCGGCACCAGGAATTGCCGGCGCCATGCCGGACAATTGCAAAGAAAACCTCAATCAGTGCAGCCTGAAAATCTGGACGCGCAACTCATTTCCTCATCCTGGTTCTCGGCAAAGCATTACATTTTCCGACGGCGAGACATTAACCTGCACCAGCAATGGGCCCAATATCCCCAGAAGCTGCACGCTGAAGTGAAAGGCACGCTCAGTGAAAAGCGCGCGAAGGAGGCCTCGAGAGCGGTTCTTCAGGCGCTAAAATCGCAGTCCATAGTGGCTCCGTTTTTCAAAGCGCCGAGGCCATCCACTGAGGCGGCCTACCGTTCCGGATTTTGATGCAACCGCACTCGATCGTTGTAAAGCCCTGCGATCAACCGATTGATGCGTTCGATCTCCGCTGGGTCAGTCGTCGAACGCAATAGCTCACGGTGGCGCTCGACCCGCTTGTCTATTTCTAAGCACGACTGGCACATTCTCTTTGTCTGCAGCCAGCATTGCGCCTTCCTCAAGGCGCATCGCAGCGAGAGTCCAATCGCGGGCCAAATCGAGAAAGGCCTTCCGGTCTTCCTCTGTCGTGGCCTCGCCGGCCCAACGCAGACATTCCTTTGCGAACTGTTCGTATTGGCTGACTGTGGCCATGGCGCTTTCCCCGCGCTGGAGCACTGTCAGTCTCTATTTTAAGCACTCTCAAAAACGACTACCGACAGGAAAGCGTTTTTGTCGCGCCGACCAAAACCGGCCACCGTAATTTTCAAATCAGGCCAATAGCTCCGGAAACCGGCCAGCACCAGATTATTTCATCGGCTTTAGCGGATGCCGGATTGTATCCGCCAGCCTAAGCCATTCGGCGGCCATTTCACGTTGAATGGAACGCGAGTCCTGATCCGTCGTCGCGGTGACGATGTTCAGACAGTGCTCAGCGTAACGGACGTAGTCCTTGTGCTTGTCACTCCCCGGAACTGGCACGATGTCCTCCATGACGACTCACTAGGGGGGAGGTTATTACCTATATTCGCAACGAGTCTGATCAAAAGGGAACACTGTCATCACCCGCTCTAATCCCTTGGGCGGTCCTCGCTATCGGTCTGAGTTGCCCGCAAAACAAACCGCTCTCTTAATGACGCGACTATCAGCCACTCACGCGCAAGAAAAGCTGCTTGCTCCTTAAACTGTTCGGATTCTTTCGATATTTGTAGGAGCACCGAAGCTCGCTCCCGACATCTGGTCACAATCTGCATCGTGCACCGGCGCTCATAGGTGACAGTGCCAGCCGAGGCCGTCATGGGCATGACAAGTCCCGGTCGGCTGGCGCGCGATCTGCACCGCGATGATCGCCAGCATCAGCGCCAGATAAATGAGCATCCGTACTGCTGCCATGTCGGGTCTCCATCGACCGACGGCTTTGGTTTCAACGTGACGATTGGCCGAAATTCGCTGCCAAACGGCGCTATCAATCTGGGGGAAGGCCGCCAACCTAGGGCGGCCTACACAAGCTGTCGATAAGACCCGGTAACTTCGTAACGACGGCGAATCTGAGCTCGGCGACGTGAAGAGATGACGGCACGAACGCCGTAGCCGATTACGATACCTGCGATGAAAATCGCCAAAAAGCTTCCCCAAAGCAGTGCCATGACGCCTACTCCACAGCCACCGGCACCCTTTCCCCCAAGCACAACTAAAGCAACATTTGCGCCAAATATGGTTGCAGTCAAATTCTGAAAATCAAAAGGGACCACGAAAGGGACCAGTCGCTTCAAGGCGATATGGAAAGGGGCCAGTACCCACAAACGTGACACCCATTTCTATGTGGGGACCGTTCACAACCATCCAAGAGAATGGATTATCGTTGGACTGTTTTATCCGCCGAAGCTCGCTATGGCAGATTTATTTGACAGGGCCGCCAACTGAGGCGGCCTATTTGGGAGTTATGTCTCCAAATGCGCATTATTTGGCTCGCCCTCGGATACCTGCTGAGCGTAGTCATCTTGGTGTTCCTGGGGTACAGCACGTGGTTCGTAATCGTCTGGGGCTTTAATCCGGTCGTGCTGTTTCCGCTCTACGTGCTGGAATTGACGTTTTTTGGGGGCGTGGTTCTCGCCCATCGGCTCAGTCGGCCGCGCTCTCAAAAGGGACCACCCGGCAATTTCAAAAGGGACCAGTGATGATGGAAAGGGCCAGTACCCCCCAGGTGCTGTCCGAATTAGGACAAACGCAGAGGGAAATTAGGACGGTGGAGTAGATGGCCCTTAGTGGATCGACGGGAGTTTCATGACATCCGAAAGACGGTCTAGGACCGACTCCATCGTATCAGCCGGGACCATTGAGTAGACGTTTGGATTTGGCGCGTGAAACGCGCGCCCATTGGGGGCCGTCCAAAGACACGTGTGTTTCGCCCCATATGTCTTTTTAGTACACTTCAACTCGATTAGACGATCTTCGATTGAAGAGACGGATATAAGATCGCTGTTGGGAGAGCGAGGCGAGATCATCGCCTTAGACTAGGCGGCCCGCTTTACCGAGTAATGGCGCATAGCCGGTCGCATCCCATCCGGAAGCTTCGCCAAATACTCAGAATACGAATTTTCAAGCTCGACCTCAGTTGGGACGCCGGTATCGCTTTCAATAATTTCCGCGATAGCTTCCGGCACTTGGGCATAAGCGGCCTCAAGGTCGGCTTCTGTAGAGATGAGATGAAATCCAGGGATTTCTTGGCACGTGAACGTATGCCAACCGTCTTTGCATACGTGCGCAACTGATATGACTTGGCCCTGAGTCATGGTGTCCATGTACGCGCCCGTAGGTTAACGAATTATTAACTCGTAGAACGAAATTGTGTTCCGAGTCAATAGGTTAGCTCCGATCGTCCATCAAACCATTGATTATGTTAATGGTCTCAGCCCTCACGACCGCCCGGAATTACGCGAAATTGCCGACGACGAGTAGGCGCGGTTGTGATGGGTGTTATCGGCTGAGTCGCAAGCGCGGCGTCAATTAGTTCGCCAATCGACCAAGCATGATCGGTGAGGCCAAGGGCTTCCGCTGGCGTGCTGCGGATCGTTTCGTGCCAGCGGCACAGATTGTAATGCGCGACGTACAACGACACCGCCGCCGTGTGGTTTTCGATCTTCTTTGAAAAGCCGTTCGTCAGCCGGGTAAAGCGTCGCGAGGCCATCCGCACACTGAGGTTCTGCCGCTCAACGTGACTGGTCGAAATCTGCATCGGCAGGCCGCTTACTACCTCACGGTTTACTGCTACTACAGCGGCAGGGCTGTACCGTCGCGATGCTTCGGGCGTGACAAGGTGCGTTACGCTGTAAGTCTTGTTGATAACGCCGTGCGCCGTGCGACCGCCGAAGGCGTCGCGGATCGCGTTCTTATAGGGGTGCCAGCCGTCCGTCGAAATCTCGGGCGCGCCGAGCACACGCTCGCGAAGATCTTGAATGAACAGGTCCGTAGTGTCCGTGTGGCGCTTGCCAGTACGGTAGGCGACGATGGCCTTGGCGGACGATGCCAGCGCAATGAACGTGTACTGGTCGCCGCGCACGGCCAAATCCTTGCGCTTCACGTTTTTCTGTTTGCAGCCGATAAACGCCCACAATTCGTCGAGCTCCAGGCGGCCCGTGCGAATGCCGACGAACATGCGGTCATGTAGTTCGGCGCAGCCACGGCCGACGCGGGCGCCAAGGCGCATGACCGTATCGCGGTGAACGCCAGTCAGGCGCTCAACGGAGCGGATCGACATGCCCTCGGCGAGGGCGGCGATGATGTCAATTTGCTTGTCGCGAGGAAGGATATTCATGGCGGGCCAAATCCGTCATCTGGGGACGGCCCGAAGCCGGACTCTGGAAGAACAGCGTGAAAACTGCTATGTTCGCCTGAGTGGTCATTAGCTTCGGGGCCAAATCCCGGGGTTTCTGATCCGGACCGGCGCTCCTTGCAGGGAGCGTCGGTCCACTATCGCTGGTTCAGGGCGTCGGATTCGGACCGACATTTCCTCACTGGTAAGGGCGGGTGTCCTACCGTTAGACGAGCCCCGACCACTTAGAAGCCGATTGCGAGGCCGCCTATCCCGACTTGGTACCCCGGGGAAGGCGGCCTCTCCCTTTTCCTTGCCCCCTTTGCTCGGCTGGCGCGCCGGGGGCTTTAACCTCTCTGCATGGCTTTTTCCTCATAACCACGCATTAACCTAGGGCATACCCATATCCGTGTCAACAATTATGCGTCTTAAGCCATAAAGTATTTGCGCTTTCACGCAGACCCGTATATATCGAGGGCAAGGCATTCCGCCCCGAAGAAACGAGGTTTCGCTATGGCGAAAGAACGGGTTGAGAACCTTCAGGATGCGAAGCGCGCGGCGCAAGCAACTGAGGAAGATAGCGATAAGCGCGAGCGATCCACTATCCAATTCCCCTACAATGATTTGGATGATGCGGTTGGGATCGCCAAGGCTATTCACGAAAATGCAGGCATTGAGTGCACGATTGATCAACTCGCGGCCTACCTTAAAGTGTCAATGACGAGCGGTGCCTTTCGAGTCCGCACGGCTAATGCCGCGACATTTGGTGTGACTGAGAATGAGCGCGGCGTTATCCGTCTGACGGATATAGGACGGCGTGTCGCTGACGCGGCGCAGGAATCCGCTGCTCGCGCCGAGGCGTTCCTTCATGTCCCGCTCTATGCGCGCGTCTACGAACACTTCAAAGGTTACACGCTTCCTGGCTCAGCCGCGCTTGAGAAGTTTATGCGGGATGCCGGCGTCTCATCCAAGCAAACTGATAAGGCGCGCCAAGCTTTCATGCGATCCGCGAAACAAGCGGGTTTCTTTGCGCATGGCGAAGATCGTCTTGTGCGTCCCGCTGGCCCAGGCACTAAGCCGCTCGAAAAATCAAAGGGCGAACAGAAAAAAGAGGACGACAAACGCCACAACGGATCGGGTGATGGCGGCGGACCGAATGATCAGCTCATCCAAGCTCTCATTCAAAAGCTGCCGGCTGCTGGCCCATGGGTCGCCGACGAGCGTGTGAATTGGCTGAAGCTTCTCACCATGGCGTTCCAAATTGCGTATGGCCCGGTGGAGAGTATCGAAATCAGAAAAGAGGCCGCCAACTGAGGCGGCCAAGACCGGAGCCGAATAGGTGCCTAGGAGCTAGTTCGGTTCGGTGATGGCCGCCTGGCTCTAACACCCCCGTGTCAAGTCGAGCCGAACGAAAACCTACCGTCAGTACGCAGAATTGTCTTGATGGAAATCAATCTCGCCACATGAAATTAGGACAGCGGGGAAATCAAATTAGGACAAAGGGCTCGGAGTTAGGACAGCACCACCCCCCGTATATATACCCTCTAGACATGTAGAACAAACCCTGATACAGTACCTATATTCCCCGACGTCGGGGCAGGGAGAGTTCCATGGCCCGCAAAGGCCCGAATATCCGAGCGTTTCAAAAGCGGTTCCCGAATGAGGATGTGTGCCTAGAGCACCTAATGCGGGTGCGGTTCGGCGAGCGCCTAACCTGCTTCAAATGTCTCAAGCAAGCGACTTATTACCGGGTCAAAGCGCGCCGCTCGTTCGAGTGCGAGCATTGCGGCTATCAGGTCTACCCCACGGCCGGAACGCCATTCGAGAGCACCCGCACGCCGCTGCGCGACTGGTTCTATGTCATGTTCCTATTCTGCGCGTCGCGGAACGGCGTGGCCGCGAAAGAGGTCGAGCGCCAACTCGGCGTCACGTACAAAACGGCGTGGCGCATGTGCCGTCTGATCCGCAAGTATATGGGTTACGTCGACGGCGACTTTCCGCTCGGCGGTGCTGGTAAGACGGTCGAAATTGACGAGACTTTCATCGGCGGTAAGGACGCGGCCGGTCACGATGACAAGGCGGTTGTGTTCGGTATCGTTGAGCGCAACGGCGACGTGCTAACCCGCCACGTTCAAATGCGCACCAAGGCGCACATCATTCCGCATGTCGTGACTTACGTGAAGCCAGGAACAAAAATCTACACGGATGAAGGTTCGGCTTTTAAGTTGCTGACTGAGAAATATGGCTATGAGCATCAAGCAGTCGATCATTCGGCGAAAGAATATGTTCGCGGCGACGTTCACACGAATACGATTGAGGGCTTTTGGGCAAACGTAAAGCGCGGGATCAGAGGGACTTACGTTTGGGTTTCGAAGAAGCACTTGCAGACTTACCTTCGCGAGTTCGAGTATCGCCATAACCTGCGCCAGACGCCCGATCTGATGTTCGACTGCCTTTTGCAAGCTTTCCCGAAGGTTCAGGTTGGGTAGCCATCGCGCGCAAAAGACGATCAAACCGCTTGTCGATTAGTTCCTTCATTGCTGACAATGACCTTTTGTCCGGATGTGATCTTAGTCTTTAGCCTATCAACAGAATTTTCGCCGCTTCTAAATTGGACAAATTTAGTAATGGCCAACACTCCAAATACCAATGCTAAAATCGCTAAAATCAAATCAGTTCCTGTTGGCACCTTCGCCTCAAAGAAGTTTTTTATAACCTCTATGAGATTCTGAGCAAAACCAGCCGCTGCGCCACCGGTAGCAAGTGCAATTTCAAAAGAATAATCCTTCGACGTTTGAGTAAGCCCATCAAGTTGGTCCTTACGAACAAAATAATAATCGTCTGGCGGCGGCATTGTGATGTAGAATGTGAAGGGTTTCAATTGAAGCCCCCCCTCACCCCCCTCAAATCTCTTTTGCTTTGGGTCTGGGCCACCGCCCCCCGGCACCAACTGACCTGGATTTGGCGGTGGTGATGTGAAGGTATCAGACATTTGGAGGCGTTGTACCTCCTTGTAGTTGTTTCTCGATGTCTGCCAACATTCCAGTAAGCAAGTTCTTGAGCGCAATTGCATCCTGATGCGCCATCACAACTGCGGCTCGAAAAAAAACAGGTTCGTCTGGACCGCCCTGTTCTAAGAAAACAAGTTTCACAACTGGTCCTAGAACAGCTAGAAACTTGTTCGCCCAGACCGCCGCACCTGAATTGGCGACGTCGGCGTCTTTCCGACTGACGCCAGGCGGCGGGACTGGGGCATCCGGTTTCGTATCGCTCATATCCGCTCCCTCGGTTGAGGGGGCATGATATACCACTTTTCATGTTACATGTCCAAAGGGTATATATGCGCCACCCCCCAAAAAAGAACATATTGCGCGTATTTATCCCTTCACAGCATTTAGCGGTTGTGCTACTACGCTAAATGCCACGTAAGGGGGTGAATGCGGTCTCGTTAAAGGAGATCGCTAAATGCGCACTGATTACAGAGTTGATGACCTTGTTTGTGGCTACGAATTTGAGGCCATAGAGGCGACCATGCGGGTTTCTGACCGCGTACTTAAATGCGTCGTATTCATCGGCACGGGTAAGGGAGAAAAATTCAAGCCCTTAGGAACCGGATTCCTTATTCGCGTTCAATACAAGGCAGCGGAATTTCCTTACGTTGTCACGGCGATGCACGTATTAGAAGGCGCAAAAGACGAAATCACCATCCGGCTTAACAAAAGAAATGGCGAACCGGATTTTATGGTGCCGCCACGCGGCTGGTATTATCACCCAGATCATGGACGATACGTTGATGTAGCTGTGGCTCCTATAATCGCTAATCCCTACACGCATGATGTTATCGCCGTACGAACATATGAATTTTGCAAAGAGACTACCGTAGTGGCCCGCGATATAGGCATTGGCGAAGAATTATTTTATCCAAGCCTGTTTTTGCATCATCGTGGTCGCGGTCGCAATCATCCGGTGATGAGATTCGGCACGTTGGCGGCAATGCCAATAGAGCCTGTTATTACAAAATCTGGGCCTATTAAAGCATATCTGATGGAAGGAAGATCAATCGGGGGCCATAGCGGCGCTCCAGTATTTGTGAATTTTTTTGCTCCCCGCACATATCATCATGAGCGTCCCGTCCCGCTTCCAACTCCCGCCGAAGCCGCAATGCCATATCGTCTATTGGGACTTTTGCGGAGCTATTTAAAGGCAAAAGATTCTGGAGAATATCTTACGGACGAACCAACAACTGAGGATTTGTGGATCAATTCTGGAATCTCTACTATTGTCCCGGCCGACGAGATCATTGAAGTTCTCATGCAATCCGATTTAACGGAGTTAAGAATGGCTGACGAAAAGAGACTGGTAGAAGGTTTGGATGTTCCGACTGCGGGTCGTGTTACGGACGATTCCGGAGCATCGGCTGACGACGCCAATCCCAATCACCTAGCGGATTTCACACGTCTTGTAGACGTGGCAGCGCGAAAGCGGACACAAGGCGATCAAACATAGCCGCGTGCGAGTGGCGGAAATTCCGCCGATAGGTGAACTCGGCGACGTATTTCCACATATGCTTTGCCGAGATGTGGACGTGAGTGCCGCGCACAGCGCGCTTGAAATGTCCCCAATGGCCTTCAATCGTGTTCGTGTGGTGGACGCCAGCAACCCATTCCTTTTTGCTGTGATTGACGCGGCCAAGATCGAAGCCGAATTTTAGATCGTTGTAGGAATCCCATTCGTCCGCGCTGATCCGCGTGCCCTCGACAACGTGGCCGCGCACGATGGACTCCAGCGTGCTTTGCGAAAGGTTCGGGATTGGCCCAGCGCGGAGTTTGCCGTCGCGCTCGACCATGCCGAATACGAGGCTCTTGTTTGATCCCTTGGCGCGGCGCACGCGGTTGCTCTGGTAGCCACCCATGACCGTTTCGTCGATTTCGACGTGCTTGCCGTCGCCACCAATCGGGCCGCCGAAATCGGCGCTCGCCATCAGCTTGCGTAGTTCATGCGCCATCCGCCACGCGCACTTGTAGGTAACGCCTAGCTGACGCTCCAATTCCTTCGCGGCAACGCCGTGGCGCGTGCTGGTCATCAGGTACATCGCGAAAAACCACTTGGTGAGCGGCGTGCGCGATTTGTGGAAGATCGTCCCGGCTGCGGGATAAACGTGATAGCCGCAGCGCTGGCAGACGTAGGCGCGGCGCTCCGTCAGCCGGTGGAACTTGGTATTCCGGGCACAGCCGGGGCAGACGATTTCGGTCCCGCCGAAATTCACTTCCATCAGCTTTTCGAGGCAGGCGGCATCATCCGGGTAGATCGCCTGAAATACCTTGAAAGTGTGGGTTCCGGGCTTCATTGGATTATCCCCCTACCTGCGATTGCGGGATAACCTTAGCCTAAGCCGTAAATGCTGTCAAGGGATAAATACGCATATTGCGAACGAGGAACAAACCGTGTACACTCCCATCATCGCCAATGCCAAGCGGAGGCCGGCGGCGGCTGGTTTTGGCGTTCGTTGCCGGTCCTCCGATTCCCGGCCATAAGGAGCCACATCATGAGTGCAGCGCTTCGTCTCGTCGAAGGATCGTCCATGGACAAATCGAAGGCCCTTGATGCCGCGCTCTCGCAGATCGAGCGCAGCTTCGGCAAGGGCTCGATCATGCGGCTCGGCAAGAACATGCAGGCCATGGACGTTGACACGGTGTCCACCGGCTCGCTCGGCCTCGACATCGCGCTCGGCATCGGCGGCCTGCCGCGCGGCCGCGTCGTCGAGATCTACGGTCCGGAATCCTCAGGCAAGACCACGCTGGCGCTGCATACGCTCGCCGAGGCGCAGAAGAAGGGCGGCATCTGCGCCTTCATCGACGCCGAGCACGCGCTCGACCCGATCTATGCCCGCAAGCTCGGGGTCAATGTCGACGATCTCCTGATCTCGCAGCCGGACGCCGGCGAGCAGGCGCTGGAGATCGCCGACACGCTGGTGCGCTCCGGGGCGGTTGACGTCCTGGTCATCGATTCGGTCGCGGCGCTGGTGCCGCGCGCCGAGCTCGAAGGCGAGATGGGCGACAGCCAGCCCGGCCTGCAGGCGCGGCTGATGAGCCAGGCGCTGCGCAAGCTCACCGCCTCGATCAACCGCTCCAACACCATGGTGATCTTCATCAACCAGATGCGCATGAAGATCGGCGTCATGTACGGCTCGCCGGAGACCACGACCGGCGGCCACGCGCTCAAATTCTACGCCTCGGTGCGCCTCGACATCCGCCGGATCGGCGCCATCAAGGAGCGCGACGAGGTGGTCGGCAACCAGACCCGCGTCAAAGTGGTCAAGAACAAGCTCGCACCGCCGTTCAAGCAGGTCGAGTTCGACATCATGTATGGCGAGGGCGTGTCCAAGGCCGGTGAATTGATCGATCTCGGCGTCAAGGCCGGCGTGGTGGAGAAATCCGGCGCCTGGTTCTCCTATGACAGCCAGCGAATCGGCCAGGGGCGCGAGAACGCCAAGACCTTCCTCAAGGCCAATCCCGATATCGCCGCCAAGATCGAGGCGGCGATCCGGCAGAACTCCGGCCTCATCGCCGAAAAGATCCTCGCCGGCGAAGACGCCGAGCGCGGCGGCGATGACGACGACGCCGCGGAAGGGTGAGGATTTTTTCGTCCCGTATAAGAACCGTCATGGCCAGGCATAGCCGTCCAAAGGACGGCGTCGCTTCCGCTCGCCTATGACCCGGCCATCCACGTCTTTGGCCATGGCTCGCGTTCAAGCATGACCCCGTGGCCATCGCGCGCCCCCAAGACGTGGATGCGCGGCACAAGGCCGGGCACGACGCTTTCTGAGATTGAATATCCGCTCTTGCCGCGCTCTCAGCCCCGGCGTTCGGCGGTCCAGGAGCCGACGCATCCGGCGCCATGCCAGGAGCCGCGGCCGAGCGTCGAGGAAAGCCGGCCGGCACCGGTTGCGTGGGTGTCGCCGTGGCTGACCATGACGACCACCGCGCCATTGGCCGCGACCTTGCCGCGCACGTCGATCGCCAGCGCGCCGCCATTGGCGAGGGCGCCGTTGGTGATCTGGATCGGATAGCGGAAGCTCGCCATGCAGTCGCCGCGCGTGGTGACGAGCGACACGCTCCAGACGCCGTCATGGCGCGGCAGGGCGACGGCCGGTGATGCGAAAACGGTGGCGGCAACCAGCGCTGCCGCGGTGCTCAGCCCGACGCTTTTCTTGAAATTGGTCATGACAGCTATCCCTCGTTTTGCGGTGTAATCCCGCTATCCCTTGCGTAGCAGCGAGGAAGGCAGACGAGGTTGTTGGCCGTCACAAAAATGCGGAAAGGCGGCTGCTGTGCACAAGGCAGGCACCCAACCAGGTGCAATGAGCTTCGTTCAGCACAACTCCCGGCCGGCCCGCGTCTGCGCGCATTGCGAGTCATCGTCGCATGGGCCACCACTGCGCCAAAAACAAGCTAATCACAATTAGACTGCCAGAAATAATCTGAAGCCATTCAAGAACATAAAGAGCGTCGCTTTGCCGTTCGGTAACATAGACCACGACTCGCTTTACTTCATAGGGAACTGTTCTCGATGCCGCGGAATCTGGGATTCTAGGGTACCCAATAAATACGTTGTCGAACGCGGCGTTCGTAGCCATCGCCGCTACCCAAGAAATGCTCGCGACGGCTAAAACAAACTTTCGCGTCTTCTGAAGCACGTTTTCGGTCCTAGTATGTCCGCGTTTTATTTGCCGATCCAGGTTTTGGTGACTCCTCCGGAGATGGATGCTCTCGTCGTTGTTCCAAATATCACTCCGCCGCCGAACATCGGTTCACTTTCGCTCATCCCATAAAAATATCCGCGGACCCGCCAAAGGCAAGCCCGCCATAAACGGCATCGATCGGCTTGGCGGCGGCGTTATCAGCCGCGGCGTTCGGCGGTCCAGGAGCCCGCGCAGCCGCCGCCGCGCCAGGAACCGCTGCCGACGGTCGATGACAGCCGGCCGGCGCCGGTCGCGTGCGTGTCGCCATGGCTGACGAGGACGGTGACGGCGCCATTGCCGGCGACGCGGCCGCGCACGTCGATCGCCAGCGCCCCGCCATTGGCGACGACGCCGTTGGTGATCTGGATCGGATAGCGATAGCTGGCGATGCAGTCGCCCCTGGTGGTGACGAGCGACACGCTCCAGACGCCGTCAAAGCGCGGCATGGCGAAGCTCGCGGTCGTGGAAAACGCGGCGGAAACGCCGACCAGCGCGGCGACGATCCAGCCGATGCAATTGCGCAGCAGAGTCATTTAGCCCCCCGATGATCACGCCGGCCGAGCGCCCCGCGCCGGCCCGTTGTACGCGCGGGCGGGACATTCGGCCCCGCCCGCATGCGCCCGGTTCTAGTGGAGAAAAGTTCAAATCCGGTTGACGCTCGCCGTAAAATTGCCGCAAACGGGCCGCGCGCCGCCGTCGAGCGCAAGCTATTGGCCAAGCGGGTTTTTTCGGAAGACCGGAGCGACGGAGGGGGCGGCCTATTCGCGCTCCTCGTCGGCCCGATGCGGCTCGTCGTAACCATGCCGGCTCGAGTAGAACAGGAGCGCCATCAGCCCGCAGCCGACGATGAGCGAGAACACGATGCCGAGCGTCATGGCGATATAGCCGTCGGCCGGCATCGGCGGACCTTGCACCGAAAGCCAGGCGCGCGAGGCAAACCATCCGGCCGCGATCAGGATGGCGAAGAGCGCGACCACGAGCACAATCGTTCCGAGCGTGCTGAGTTTCTGCATGGCTCAGAGATAGGCCTTCGCGCCGTCCGCGGCCAGCGGGGAGCGTTGCCTTTCGCGCGTCCATGTCCGCGCAAGGTCGTCAACGTCGATTGCCGAATCACGTCCGGCGGCGAGGCGTCGCTCAGCCGCCTTTGCGCAGAAAGACGTAGTCGGCCGAATAGGGCGCGCTATCGAGCGCGCCGGCTGGCGCGCAGGGGCCGCGTAGCGCGCCGCCCTTGGTGTTGATCCGCTGCACGGTCGTCACCGCCGCGAGCGTTCCGCTGCCGCGCCGGCCGGTGACGCTAAGCTTAAGCCAGGGGACGTCGTTTGCCGTCGCGCCGGGCGCATTGCCGGCGGCCTTCGCGGTCACCGCGCTGCCGTCGGCATGCTCCCAGGTCGGGCCGGCATAGTGGCGCCCGACCGTCTTGCCGTCGAGGATCAGCGTCGCGATCGGCTCGCGGAAAGCCCAGGCGAGCTTGCCGTCCTCGCCCGGCTTGCACTCGTAGATCTGCGCGCCCTCGGCATGGAAAGTCACGACCGGCGTTTCCTCCGGCGCCGCGACTGCCGCCGGCATTTGCGCGAGCGCGCCGCCGGCGCGGGCGATGAGCAACAGCGCCGAAAGAGACGTGAGGATCGTGGTGCCGCGCTTCGTCATCGCCAGATCGTCATCGCCAGATCGTCATCGCCATATCGCTGCTCAGGCCATCGCCTTTTGCAGGTTCTCGTCGACCTTATCGAGAAAGCCGGTGGTGGTGAGCCATTTCTGCTCGGGGCCGACGAGGAGCGCGAGGTCCTTGGTCATGAAGCCCGATTCAACCGTGGCCACGGTGACCTTCTCCAGCGTCGTGGCGAAGCGCGCCAGCGCGGCGTTGTCGTCGAGCTTGGCGCGGTGGGCGAGCCCGCGCGTCCAGGCGTAGATCGAGGCAATCGAGTTGGTCGAGGTCTCGCGGCCCTTCTGGTGCTCGCGGTAGTGCCGGGTCACCGTGCCGTGCGCCGCCTCGGCCTCGACGATCTTGCCGTCGGGCGAGGTCAGCACCGAGGTCATCAGCCCGAGCGAGCCGTAGCCTTGCGCCACCGTGTCCGACTGCACGTCGCCGTCATAGTTCTTGCACGCCCAGACATAGCCGCCCGACCATTTGAGCGCCGCCGCCACCATGTCGTCGATCAGCCGGTGCTCGTAGGTGAGCTTCTTCGCCTCGAACGCCGCCTTGAACTCCTTGTCGAAGATCTCCTGGAAGATGTCCTTGAAGCGGCCGTCATAGACCTTGACGATGGTGTTCTTGGTCGAGAGATAAAGCGGATAGCCGCGGTTGAGCGCGTAGTTCATCGAGGCGCGGGCGAAGTCGCGGATCGACTGGTCGAGATTGTACATCGCCATGGTGACGCCGGCGCCGGGGAACACGAACACCTCGCGCTCGATCTTGGTGCCGTCGTCGCCGACGAAGTTGAGCGTCAGCCTGCCCTTGCCCGGCACCTTGAAATCGGTGGCGCGGTATTGGTCGCCATAGGCGTGGCGGCCGATGATGATCGGCTTGGTCCAGCCGGGCACGAGCCGCGGCACGTTCTTGCAGATGATCGGCTCGCGGAAGATGACGCCGCCGAGGATGTTGCGGATGGTGCCGTTCGGCGAGCGATACATCTCGTGCAGGCCGAACTCCTTCACCCGCGCCTCGTCGGGGGTGATCGTCGCGCATTTGACGCCGACGCCGAATTTCTTGATCGCTTCCGCCGCGTCGATGGTGATCTGGTCGCGGGTTTCGTCGCGCTTCTCGATGCCGAGATCGAAGTAGCGAAGATCGATGTCGAGATAGGGGTGGATGAGCTTGTCTTTGATCTGCCGCCAGATGATCCGGGTCATCTCGTCGCCGTCGAGCTCGACTACCGGATTGGCTACTTTGATCTTGGCCATGGATGTGAAGCTTTCTGCGCAGGGCAATGATCAGCGGGGGGAGCGGCGCCGCATCCCGGCAGGCGTCGTCAGGCGGCGAGCCTATAGCATCGCGGGCGCGGCCGAGAAAGCGGAATGCTGCGGCATCCACCGCCGCGCGCTGAGGCGACCGGGAGCGAGCGCGGCGCGGCGGCACGCGCTTGCGACCGACGACGCCGGCCGGATCGTGCCGGCGGCTTCGGGCGCGACGCCATTGCGGTCGACGCTGGCAAAGAGCGATGATCGCCGCGACGTTCGAGCCGCGACCACACCCATGCCAGGCGCCGGAACCGACAAGACCAAACGCTGGGCGCAAGAGCCTGCTCCGATCGTCATCCTGGTCGAGCCGCAGCTCGGCGAGAATATCGGCGCGGCGGCGCGCGCCATGGCCAATTTCGGCCTGTCGCGGCTGCGCCTCGTCGCCCCGCTCCAGTCCTGGCCGAACGCGAAAGCGCGGGTGATGGCGGCCGGGGCCGACCGCGTCCTCGAGGCTGCCGAGCTTTACGACAGCCTCCCCGCCACGATCGCCGACTGCACATTCGTTTTCGCCGCCACGGCCCGCGCGCACGACCAGGCGAAGCCCGTCCTTGGCGCCGCCGAGGCGGCGGCGCTGATGGCGCCGCGCGTCGCCGCCGGCGAGAACGTCGCCATCGTCTTCGGCCGCGAGCGCAACGGGCTCGAGAACGAGGAGGTCGCGCTCGCCGACCGCATCCTGACGCTCCCGGTCAATCCGGCTTTCGCTTCGCTCAATCTGGCGCAGGCGGTGGTGGTGGTCGGCTATGAATGGTTCAAAGCCGCGGGCGGCGGCAAACTTCCTTTCGCCATGCCAACGAAATCCGCGCCGGCGCCGAAAGAGCAGCTCCTCGCCTTCTTCGCTTCGCTCGAGCGCGAATTGGAGAAGGTCGAGTTCTTCCGGCCGCCCGACAAGCGCGAGACCATGCAGATCAATTTGCGCAACATCTTCACCCGCATGCAGCCGACGCAGCAGGACATCCAGACGCTCCACGGCGTGATCATGGCGATCGCCGAAGGCCGCAAGGGGCCGGCGCGCGGCGGGGTGCTCGACGGCGAGGAGGCGCAGATGCTGCGCGCGCTCCTCGCCGAGCATGGCGGCGGCCGCGTGCCTTCGGAGCGCGGCCCGGTACGCGGGCTCTCCCGGCTCCTGCGCCGCAATCCGACCGAGGCCGAGCGCGTGCTCTGGCAGGCGCTGGTCAATGACCGGCGTTTCGCTGGCCGCGGCTTCAAGCGGCAGACGCCGATCGGGCCGCATATCTGCGACTTCGTCTCGTTCCCGCTGCGTGCGGTGATCGACCTCGTGCCGCATGCGGAGGAGGACGCCGCCGCGACGGCGCGGGCGCAGAAGCGCGCCTGGGTCGCCGCGCGCGGCTATGACGTGATCGAAGTCAAGGCGAGCGACGTCGCGGCCGATATCGGCGCGGTGCTCGATGCCCTCGCCGGCGTCCTCGCAGCGGCGAAGCCGGCCGCGACCGGCGTTGCCGACAAGTTGAGATAAATATCGGCTTTCGCATCGCGCCGAAGTGACCGGCTGCGGGCCCGTGGGCTGCAAACTCTCAGCCGCTCTTGAGCACCCTGAGCGCCGCCGCCGTGCCGGCGCGCAGCATGACGATGTCGCTCATCACCGCGAGGAAGCGCGCGCCCCGCTTGGCGAGTGCCACGGCGCGCTCGGCGGTGTGGCAGAAGGCGCCGGCGATTTTTCCGGCGCGCCCGGCGCTGGCGATGATGCGGTCGAGCTCGCGCTCGACGTCCTTCGACAGCGGATCGAGGGTCTTGCCGCCGGAGAGCGCGATCGAGAGGTCCGAGGGTCCGAGGAAAAGGCCGTCGATGCCCGGCGTTTGCGCGATCGCGTCGAGATTGTCGAGTGCGGTACGGGTTTCGATCATCGCCAGCGTCACCACGTGGTCATTGGCCTCGCGCAGATAGACCGATTGGTCGGCGATGCCGGCGAGCGTCGTCACCCGGTGCGGTCCCCAGCTGCGTTCGCCCACCGGCGGGTATTTGGCGGCCGCGACGAAAGCGCGCGCGTCGGCCGCGCTGTTGATCATCGGCGCGATGATGCCTTCGGCGCCGAAGTCGAGGACGCGCGAGACCATGGCGAAGTCGCCGACCGGCACGCGCACCAGCGGAGCGGCGCCGCCCTGGCGCACCGCGGCAATGCCGGTGAGGAGCGCGCTCACGTCCCAGAGCCCGTGCTGCGCTTCGAGCGTCACCGCGACAAAGCCCTCGCGGCCGATCGTTTCGGCGACCAGCGGATAGGGCAGGCTGCACCAGCCGGCGAACACGGTTTCCCCCGCGCGCAGCCGGCCGGCGAGGGTGAAGGCGGGAATGCTCATCGGTTCTCGCGAAATAAAATCGTCACCAGAATCGCCGTTAGATGCCGGCCTTGATGTCGGCGACGGCTTTCGCCATCAGCTCGTTCATGGCGCGATCGATCTGGTGATCCGACTGGACGACGTTCTTGGCGGCGAGATCCGCGCGGATCTTGCGCACCACGCCCGGCTCGCCGGCATCTTCGAACGCGGTCATGACCACGGACTTGGCGTAGTTCTCGGCTTCGGCGCCAGTAAGGCCGAGCTTTTCCGCCGCCCACAAGCCGATGAGCTTGTTGCAGCGCGCGGTCGCCTTGAATCGCAATTCTTCGTCATGGGCGAATTGCTGCTCGAAGGCTTCCTCGCGCTTGTCGAAACTGGTCATCGCCGTTTGCCCGATCGTGTGTGCGGAACCGCAAATCGCCTGCCGCCTTGCATATCGAGGGTGCCTCGTCAAGGCAACCTCCGGCGCGGGTCCAACATCGCCGTTGCGGCGAGCGCCGCGCGGGTCTATGTCGATTGTGCTCCGCGTCGCGTTCAGCTAGCTTTTCGATGCGGAGGGGTCGCTGCGTTGAGTCGCCGCCCACCGCCGCCGCGGAACCTCGAACCAAAACTGGAGCCCCGGCATCCCCATGGATTTCACCAAGCCACGGTATACTCCAATGAGCCGCCGTCGCCGCATCTATGAAGGCAAGGCGAAGGTCCTCTATGAAGGACCCGAGCCAGGCACCCTGATCCAACACTTCAAGGACGACGCGACCGCCTTCAATGCAAAAAAGCATCAGGTGATCGAAGGCAAGGGCGTCCTCAACAACAGGATCTCCGAATACGTCTTCCAGCACTTGAACGACATCGGAGTTCCCACCCACTTCATCCGCCGCCTCAACATGCGCGAGCAGCTCATTCGCGAGGTCGAGATCATTCCGCTCGAAGTGGTGGTGCGCAACGTCGCCGCCGGTTCGCTGTCGCAGCGGCTCGGCATCGAGGAAGGCACGCAGCTGCCGCGCTCGATCATCGAGTTCTACTATAAGAACGATCAGCTCAACGACCCGATGGTGTCGGAGGAGCACATCACCGCCTTTGGCTGGGCGACCCCGCAGGAGATCGACGACGTGATGTCGCTCGCCATCCGCGTCAACGACTTCCTCTCCGGGCTGTTCCTCGGCGTCGGCATCCGCCTGGTCGATTTCAAGATGGAAACCGGCCGGCTGTGGGAGAACGATTTGATGCGGATCGTCGTCGCCGACGAGATCTCGCCCGACTCCTGCCGGCTGTGGGACATCAAGTCGAACGAGAAGCTGGACAAGGACCGCTTCCGCCGCGATCTCGGCGGCCTGCTCGAGGCCTATACCGAGGTCGCCAAGCGCCTCGGCATCATGGCCGAAGGCGAGCGGCCGCAGGGCGCCGGTCCGATTCTCGTCAAGGGCTGAGTTGGCGCCCGGATGGAGCAACGCAGCATCCGAGCTCGGCGGTTGCGCCGGTCGGTTGTTCCTGGATTTCGCCTTGCTCGATCCGGGCCACGGGTTGCCGCGTTGAAGAAGCGCCTGCCATGAAAGCCCGCGTCACGGTTACGCTCAAATCCGGCATCCTCGACCCGCAGGGCAAGGCCATCGAGGGCGCGCTGCGATCGCTCGGCGTGAGCGGGGTGGCGAGCGTGCGCCAGGGCAAGGTCTTCGACATCGAGATCGAAGGCGCCGACCGCGCCGGCGCCGAGACCGCGCTGCGGAGCGCGGCGGAAAAGCTCCTCGCCAATACCGTGATCGAGAATTACCGGATCGAGGTGACAGGCTGAACAAGCGCCGCAGGCGCGCCAGGAACGGGAGGAATGCCATGCTCAAAAAATTTGCCGCGTCCGTTGCGCTCATCGCGCTCGTCGGGGGGACCGCCGCCGCGCAGAATGCGCCGGTCAAGATCGGCGTCCTCAGCGACATGTCCTCGCTCTATGCCGACATCACCGGCGAAGGCACCGGCGCCGCCGCGCGCATGGCCGCCGAGGACGCAGGCCCGGTGCTCGGCCAGCCGGTGCAGGTGGTCACCGCCGATCATCAGAACAAGGCCGATATCGGCGCCGGCATCGTGCGGCAATGGTACGACACCGGCGGCGTCGACATGGTGACCGACGGCGGCTCCTCGGCGGTGGCGCTCGCGGTCGAAGAGGTCTCGCGCGAGAAGCATAAGCTGGTTTTGTTCAACGGCCCGGCGAGCTCGGACATCACCGGCACCCATTGTTCGCCTTACGCCGCGCACTGGAACTACGACACCTACGCGCTCGCCCACGTCACTGGCTCGGCGATCGTCAAGTCCGGCGGCAAGAATTGGTTCTTCATCGGCGCCGACTATGCGTTCGGCCATGCGCTCGAGCGCGATACCGCGGCGGTCGTCGAGCAGACCGGCGGCAAGGTCCTCGGCGCCGTCTACCACCCGATCAACACCGCGGACTTTTCCTCCTTCCTCCTTCAGGCGCAGACCTCCAAGGCGCAGATCATCGGGCTCGCCAATGCCGGCGGCGACACCATCAACTCGATCAAGCAGGGCGCCGAGTTCGGCGTCGTCCAGGGCGGGCAGAAATTCGCCGCGCTCCTCCTGTTCATCACCGACGTGCACAGCCTCGGCCTCAAGGTGGCGCAGGGGCTGCAATTCACCGGCGCCTTCTACTGGGATCAGGACGACGCCACGCGCGCCTTCTCGCGCCGTTTCTTCGAGCGCATCCACCATATGCCGACCATGGTGCAGGCGGGTGTCTACAGCGCCACGCATCACTATCTCGAGGCGGTCAAGGCGCTGGGCAACAAGGACCCGGACCAGGTGATGGCGAAGATGCGCGAGATGCCGATCAATGACTTCATGACCAAGAACGGGCATCTGCGCATTGACGGCCGGGTGCTGCGCGATATGTATCTGTTCGAGGTGAAGAAGCCGGAAGAGTCGAAGGAGCTATGGGACTATCTCAAGGTCGTGCAGACGGTGCCGGGCGACGAAGCGTTCCGCCCGCTCGATCAGGGGGGATGTCCGTTGGTCAAGAAGGCGGAAGCGAAATAATGCGCTCGACGGAAAAGAGCCGCAGCCCCGCGGAGCGGCGATGAAATCCGCGGTGCTGGTCTTTCCCGGCATCAATCGCGAGCGCGACATGGCGCGTGCGCTCCGGCTCATCTCCGGGCGCGAGCCGGCGATGGTCTGGCACGCTGAGCGCGAGCTGCCGGCCGGCACCGACCTCGTCGTCATTCCCGGCGGCTTCTCCTACGGCGATTATCTGCGCTGCGGCGCGATCGCGGCGCGCGCGCCGATCATGGAGGCGGTGGCGAGCTTCGCGCAAAAAGGCGGCCTCGTGCTCGCGATCTGCAACGGTTTCCAGATCGTCTGCGAGGCGGGGCTGTTGCCGGGCGTGCTCATGCGCAACGCGCAGCTGCGCTTCATCTGCCGTGACGTTTATCTACGCGTCGAGCGCTCCGATACCGCGTTTACCCGCGGCTACAATGCCGGCCAGGTGATCCGCGTGCCGGTCGCCCATGGCGAAGGCAATTACATCGCCGACGGCGAGACCATTGCCCGGCTCGAAGGCGAGGGCAGGGTGCTGTTCCGCTACTCCTCGCCGGACGGCATCGTCGATCCGGATTGGAACCACAATGGCGCCATGAACGCCATTGCCGGCATCATCAACGAGCGCGGCAATGTGCTCGGCATGATGCCGCATCCGGAGAACCACGTCGAAGCCGCCATGGGCCGCACCGACGGCCGCGGATTGTTCGCCGGGTTGGTGCGGCATTTCGAGCGGGCGGCTTGAACGCGCCGCACGTCGCCGTTGCGGATTTTCGATGCCACTTGGAATAATCCTGCTCCTGATCGATGTCGCCCTCATCGTCCATGCGGCGAAGACGGGTCGGTTCTGGCCGTGGGGTTTGGTGATCTTGTTTCTGCCCGGCTTTGGCGCGCTCGCCTATGTGCTGGTCGAGCTCCTACCCGAATGGTTTGGCAGCGCGCAGGGCCAATATGCGCGGCGGCGCGTCGTCAGCTCGCTCGATCCGGAGCGACACTACCGTCTCCTCACCGATCAGCTCGACGTCGTCGACACCATCGCCAACCGCGCCGCGCTTGCCGAGGAGTGCCTGGCGCTCGGAAAATTCGCCGAAGCAAAAAACCACTACGAGCACATTCTGACGCTGCCGATGGGCGATGATGCGATCTATGCGCTCGGCAAGGCGCGCGCCCAATTCGGCCTCCGGCAGCCGCAGGAGGCGGTCGCCACGCTCGAACACCTTCGCCAAAATTGGCCGGACTATCAGTCGGCGGAAGGGCACCTGCTCTACGCCCGCGCGCTCGAAGAGAGCGGGCATGTCGAGCAGGCGCTCGCCGAATATCAGGCGGTCGCGAACTATTATCCCGGTGCGGAAGCGCGCGTGCGTTATGGCCTCATGCTCGACAAGGCCGGCCGGCGCGCCGAGGCGAAAACCGTCTTGACCGA
>Ga0210394_10002406_pt1 | contig 25745 bp, 18 predicted proteins | sample IncBWC12MmetaG_FD_160121 | JGI IMG/M metagenome (GOLD analysis project Ga0210394, IMG submission 160121) | Forest soil microbial communities from Barre Woods Harvard Forest LTER site, Petersham, Massachusetts, United States - Inc-BW-C-12-M | ecosystem: Environmental > Terrestrial > Soil >...
CATCACGATCGAGGACCCGGTCGAGTACCAGGTGCAGGGAGTGCTGCAGATCCCGGTCAACGAGAAAAAGGGCCTGACCTTCGCGCGCGGGTTGCGATCGATCCTGCGGCACGACCCCGACAAAATCATGGTGGGTGAGATCCGCGACGGCGAGACCGCCCAGATCGCGGTGCAGGCCGCGCTGACCGGGCACCAGGTGTTCACCACCGTGCACGCGAACAACGTGTTCGACGTGATGGGCCGCTTCACCAACATGAACGTGGACAGCTACAGCTTCATGTCCGCGCTGAACGGCATCCTGGCCCAGCGCCTCGTACGGCTGAACTGCTCACGCTGCGCCACGCCGTACCGTCCGCCCGCCGAGCTGCTGGCGCGCTCCGGCGTCGATAAGCGCGCCGCGTACACCGCGCGCTTCCGTCGCGGCCTCGGTTGCACGCACTGCCGCGGCACCGGCTACAAGGGTCGCCGCGCGATCGCCGAGACCTTGTCGATGAGCGACCGGATGCGCGACCTGCTGGGGTCACGCGCCCCGATTTCGCAAATCAAGGCCGAGGCGCGTGAGACCGGTTTCGTCGGCCTGCGCGAAGCGGCGCTGAACGCGGCCATGTCCGGCGACACCACGCTGGAGGAGATCAATCGTGCCACACCCGTCGAATAACCCGGCTTCCGCCGGCGCTTCCGCGGCTGCGGCGGACAAGTCCGCGGCTGCCGCCGCACCGGCGGGCAAGCCGGCGGGTAAGCCCGCCGAGAGTGCGGCTTCGGCAAAAGCAGGCAAGCCCGTCGACGCCGGAACCGCGGCGAAGAGCGGCAAGCCCGCCGCAGCGGCGAAAGCCGCAAAGCCGGGTTTCGGCATCGGCCGGCGGCTGCGGCTGCGTGTGGGCGCCGAGGGTGCACGCGCCGAGCTGGTAGCAGGCTGGCACAAGCCGCGGGTCGTTGCGACCCAGCAGATCGAATACGGCCCGGGCATCGCGACGTTGCCCGAGGCGATCGTGGCGCTCGAACCCCTGTTGGCGGCAATCGTCTCGGCCGCGGGGCCGATCAAGGGACTGACGTGTGACGTGCTGATCGGTGACGCGTGGATGCTGTATGACGTCGTGCGGGCCGACCTGCGCAACCTGTCGCTGCGCGCTGCCGACGATGTGGTCCGCTCCGCGCTGGCGGACGTGGCCGGCCTGCCGCCCAGCGATGTGGTAACTCGTTGGCAGACCCAGGCCGGCGGCCAGTGCACGATCGCCTGCGGAATGCCGGCCGCGGCGCTGCCTTCGCTGCAGACGCTGTTGAAGGCGCACCGCCTGCATCCGGGCGAAATCGTCGGCGAGTTCGTTCACGAGTTCAACGCCAACCGCAACCGGCTGTCCTCGCGCTGCGCGGTGATTTCGCTGGTGCGCGAAACGGGCAGTCAGCTTGCGGTTGCTTCCGACGGCGTGCTCGCCGCGATGAGCTTCGAACTGGGCGTGCGCGCCCCGGAGGAGCTCGAAGTGCGAGGGCGCGGCCTGCTGCGCGGCGCCGGCATGATGTCTGACGCCGAGACCAAGTTCTTCGCGTTGCTCCCCACGGGCTGGACACCGCCAGCGCCCTGGGTCGCATTGGCGACCACGGCTTGAGGGCGACCATGACCAAGAAGATAGCCCGGCTGGATCTGGACTTTTCCTCGGCGCGCCGCAACGGCCTGGGCGGCTGGGTGCTGCTCGCCGCGGGCTTGGCCGCGGCTCTGGTGGCCGCGATGCAGTTTCAATCCGCCGAAGCGGCCCGGATGGCGCGTGCGACCGAACTGAACACGGTCAATGGCCACCTGGCCGGGCCTAGAACCGAGGGCGTGCGCGCCGGGCCCCCGGTGGACCCACGTGCATCGAAAGCGGCCAATCAGATCGCCCGCGAGCTGCAGATGCCATGGGCCGAGATGCTGGCAGCGCTGGAAGCGATTCCAGCCCCCGAAGTGGCGCTGCTGGGAGTCGAGCCGTCGGCGCTCAGGCATGTGGTGCGCATCACAGCCGAAGCGAAGAACTCGGCGGCGATGCTCGACTACCTGCAGGCGCTGCAGGGGGGACGACAGTTCTCGGATGTGTGGTTGACATCGCATCTGGTGCAGGCGCAGACGCCGGGCACCCCGGTGCGTTTCATCGTTCAGCTGAAATGGAGCGGCGCATGAACCGGGTCAATCTCGCGTTGCATGTGTTGAACCGGTTCGGCCGGCAGGTCCAGGCGCGGCTGGGCACGGCGGGTATCGCGGGCGCGGCGCTGCTGCTGACGGCCGCGATCGGCATGGGGCTGGCCACGCGCACCCATCGTGAGACCGAGTGGTTGAGCGCCGCTGCCGAACAGGCCCGTGCCCGCATCGCGCAAATCGGCTCGACCCACCCGGTCGAGGATCGGACTCCCGCCGAACAGCTGGTGCGCTTCCAGCAATGGTTTCCGCCTGCCGGCCAATCGACCGCAGACCTGCGGGTGATCTTCGCCGCGGCCACCGCGGCCCATGTCGATCTGTCGCGCGGCGAGTACTCGGTGCGCCCAATCGAAGGTTCGCAGGGCCTGGAGCGGTTCGACGTGATCCTGCCGGTCAAGGAACGCTACGCGCCGGTGAAGGCCTTCGTGGCCGAAGTCCTGAACAAGCTGCCGCACGCGAGCCTGGATGAGCTGCGCGTCGAGCGTCCGGGCGCGGCGGCCGACCAACTCGAATCACGTGTGCATTTCACGCTGTTTTACCGCGGGCAGGCGTCATGAGCGAGCGCCCCGCCTGGGTTCGACCGGCGGTGCTGACTGCCGCGGGCGCCGCCACCTTTGCGGTTGCGTTCTACTTCTCAGGGTCCGGCAGCAACGGCGTCGTAGAGTCGGTCGCCCGTAGCGGCGACGCGGCCGCCAGCACGGGCGCCCCGAGCGCTGCACCGACGGCGGAAGGTGTGCCGCCGGCGGCAGCAACCACGCCCGCAGCGCCCAGCTTGCCGACCCGCAACAAGTTCGAGTCGGCCGCCAAGGATCCGTTCACAGCGCGAGGCTGGCTGCCCCCGCCGCCGCCGCCGCCACCGCCAGCGGCCGAGGCTCCGGCACCGCCGCCCCCGCCGCCCACCGCGCCGCCGGTGCCGTTCCGTTTCGTCGGCCTGCTGGAAGAGAAGTCGTCCAAGCCGGCCGCCTTCATCGCCAAGGGCGATGCACTGTATGTGGTGCACGTCGGCGATGTCGTCGAGAGCACGTATCGGGTCGAGTCGTTCAACTCGGCCCAGGTCGTCGTCACGTATCTGCCGCTGCAACAGCGCCAGACCATAGAAGCCAACGGAGGATGAGCATGCAGTTCTGGCGAATGCGCGGATGGACAGGAGCGGCAGCAGCGCTGACCGTCGTCGGGGTACTCGCCGGGTGCGCCGCATCGCGGCAGCACTCGGAGGGTATGGAGGCGATGGCGACCGGAGACCGCGACAAGGGTTTGGCGGCGTTGGCGGCCGCCAGCGCGGCCGAGCCGACCAATTCGCAGTACCGGATGGACTACCTGAAAGCGCTGAGCCACGCGGTCAATACGCAACTGGCGCAGGCCGACCTGGCGCGCCACGACGGGCAGTACGACGCGGCCAAGCAGCTTTACGTGAATACCTTGCGGATCGATCCGGGCAATGACCGGGCGCTGCGTGGGCTGTCGAACATCGAGATGGACATGCGGCACAACGCGATGCTGGACGAGGCCGAGAAGCTGCTGGCGGCGCATGACCTGGCGGGCGCGCAGCAGAAGGTGCACACGGTGCTGCAGGAAAACGGCGCGCGCAGCGACGCCAAGGCGCTTGCCACCAAGATCGCCGACGAGATGGATAAAGCCGAGGCGGACAGGGCAGCGCAGTTGGCGGCCGGCTCCGTCATGAAGAAACCGGTGTCGCTGCAGTTCCGCGACGCGAACCTGCGGATGGTGTTCGAAGCCCTCTCGCGCACCACGGGGCTGAACGTGATCTTCGACCGCGACGTGCGCAACGACCTGAAGACGACGATCTTCGTGCACGACGCGTCGGTGCAGGACACGGTCGACATGATCCTTCTGCAGAGTCAGCTCGAGAAGAAGGAGCTGAACGCAAACACGCTGTTCATCTATCCGGGCACCGCGGCCAAGGAGAAGGAGTACCAGGACCTGAAGGTGCGGGTGTTCCAGCTGTCGAACGCGGATGGCAAGACGGTACAGAACATGCTGAAGACCGTTCTGAAGATCGCCGACATGTCGCTCGACGACAAGACCAACACGCTGGTGGTGCGCGGCACGCCGGACACGATCGCCGTGGCCGAGAAGATCGTGGCAGCGCAAGACACGCCCGATCCGGAGGTGATGCTCGAGGTGGAGGTCCTGGAGGTGAACCGCGACCGGATCCGCGATCTCGGTATCCAGTGGCCGAGCACGTTCGGGCTGCAGACACCCGCGAGCGTGTCCAACATCGGCCCCATCAGCAACCTGAAAGACTACGGGCACATCCCGCTGAACCAATTGTTGGTGCAGGGCGCCCCGTTTGCCGCCACCGCCAACTTCTCGGTGACGGATTCCGACGGCAACGTGCTCGCCGCGCCGCGGATACGCACGCGCGACAACCAGAAAGCGAAGATCCTGATCGGCGAGAAAGTGCCGGTGATCACCAACACCGTGACGCCCGTTTCGACCGGCGCCCCGGTGGTGACCGGCTCGGTGCAGTACCTCGACGTCGGCATCAAGCTGGAGGTCAAGCCGCACGTGTATCTCGACGGCGATGTCGGCATCGAGCTGAACATGGAGGTGAGCACCATCCTCGGACAGGTGACGCCCCCGGGCAACAGCTCCGGCACGGTCGCCTATGACATCGGCACGCGCGATGTGACGACCAACCTGCGGCTGCGCGACGGCGAGACGCAGATCCTGGGCGGGCTGATCCAGGACACCGAAACCCTCTCCGCCAACAAGGTGCCCGGACTCGGCGAATTCCCGATACTCGACCACCTGTTCGGGACGAACAATCACGAGGACAAGAAGACCGAGATCGTGCTGTCGATCACGCCGCACATCCTGCGCGCGCCGACCGTGGCCGATTCGCGCGCGCGCGATCTGTTCAGCGGCACCGAGTCGGCGGTACGCCAGACGCCGCTGCGGCTGGATCCGGTTGGCTCCGTCAGCGGCGCGCCCAGCACCGGCGGTGCATCGGCGCCCGGCTTCGTGGGCGGTGGCGGCGGAGGTACGGCAGGGCCCTCCACGATGACCGGCGGTCCCAGCACGCAGCTGCCCGCAGTGAACCCGAACTATCCGCGCAATGATCCGCGCGTTCCAGTGCCGCGCCATGAAGTGCCGCCTGGCGTGACCCCGCCGCCCTGGCTCGCCAATCCTCCTGGGACCGAAACCCCGCAACCGGCACAGCCCGAGAATCCGGAGGGAGTGGCTCCCGTGCCCGCTCCGGTCCCCGCACCCGCACCGAATCCGGCGGACCCGCACTAGGCGAAAGCGATGCTTTTGCGTCGACCCTCACCCCCAGCCCCTCTCCCGCGAAGCGGGAGAGGGGAGTCCACGCGCCTGTCGTCCTGGGCGCGCCTGCTCCCACGCGGGAGTGGGGAGTCCACGCACCTGTTGTCCTGGGTGCGCCTGCTCCCACGCGGGAGAGGGGAGTCCACGCACCTGTCGTCTTGGGCGCGCTCGGGATGGGAGTTAGCAGGTTCCTTCTCCCGCTTGCGGGAGAAGGACAGGATGAGGGTGAGTGTGGGCGCGCGCGGCTTCACGCTGATCGAGCTGGTGGTCACGCTCGCTTTGGTGAGCGTGATGGCGATGGTCGCGGTTCCGCTGTATGAGGTGACCGCAATCCGGATCAAGGAAATGGAGTTGCGCACCGCGCTGCGGACGATCCGGACCGCGCTCGACGCTTACAAGGACGCCGCCGACGCCGGCAAGATCCAGAAGGATCCGAGCGACTCCGGTTACCCGCCGAACTTGAAGGTGCTGGTCGAGGGCGTCGATGCGCAGCAGAGCTCGGGCGGCCTGGGTTCCGTCAGCAACATGGCGAGCACCACGGCGAAGCTGACGACGCCCAATAACGGCACGACCGGCAGCTCGACCAGCAACGGCACAACCAGCAGTGGCACAAGCAGCGACAGCACCTCCAGCGAGGGTCCGTCTCGACTGATGTTCCTGCGCCAGGTCCCGCGCGACCCGTTCACGCCGGATCCAAGCGTGCCACCGGAAGAGCAGTGGGACACGCGCTCGTACGGCTCCCCGCCCAGCGATCCGCAGCCGGGCAAGGACGTGTACGACGTTATGTCGAAGTCGACCACGGTCGGTAGTAATGGCATCGCCTATAAGGAGTGGTGAGATGAAGGTGGAATCCCTCACCCCCTCCCCTCTCCCGCTGCGCGGGCGAGGGGCGACCCGCGATCGCATTGCGGCCACCATCGCAAAAGCGCGAGCCCACGGCGTGCTGCGCCCGATCGCCCCCCGCCTGCGGGCCACCATCGCAAAAGCGCGAGCCCGCGGCGTGCTGCGCCCGATCGCCCCCCGCCTGCGGGCCACCATCGCAAAAGCGCGAGCCCACGGCGTGCTGCGCCCGATCGCCCCTCGCCCGCGCAGCGGGAGAGGGGAGGGGGTGAGGGCTCTCGGCTTCACGCTGATCGAGCTGATGGTCGTGATGGTGCTGATCGCGCTGCTGCTGACGATCGCGGTGCCGCGCTACTTCAGCACGATCGACACCGGCAAGGCCTCGGTGCAGCGCCAGAATATCTCCGCGATCCGGGACGCGATCGACAAGTACTTCGGCGATCTCGGCAAGTACCCGGAGACGCTGCAGGATCTGGTCGACAAGAAATACCTGCGCTCGATCCCGGTCGATCCGATCACAGGCAAGACGGACTGGGCGGTGATTGCACCGACTGATCCGAACCTGACCGGCGTGTACGACATTCGCAGCAGCGCGAAACCGGCCGACGCAGGAGGAACCAATGCGAACGGTTCCTAGCGGTCGCGCATGGCCCTCACATCCGAGCCCCCTCCCGCGCAGCGAGAGAGGGCAGCAAGGCCTGGTGCTGCTGGCCTTGCTGATCATGTTGATCCTGGTCGGGGTCGGCGCGCTGGCGGCCGGCGAGGTCTGGTCGACGACGCTGAAGCGCGAGCGCGAAACCGAGCTCCTGTTCATCGGCAACCAGTACCGCCGTGCGGTCGAGGACTACTGGAAGATGTCGCCCGGTCGGCGCGCCTATCCGCCTTCGGTCGACGTGCTGCTGACCGACGACCGATTTCCGAACCCGGTGCACCACCTGCGCCGCCTCTATCGTGACCCGATGACCGACACCGGCGAGTTCGAGCCGATCATGCAGAGCAACGGGATGATGGGTGTCCATTCCGTTTCGACCGACGCGCCGATCAAGAAGGCCGGTTTTCCACCTGCGTTGGCGCAGTTCGAGAACGCCGACTCGTATGCGCAGTGGCAATTCATTTTTGTACCCAAGGGCGTGAATTTCAACCCGGCTTCACTGAATAACGCACCCTTGAATAACCCGAATGCGAACCCGCCGCCAGGGTTCAACCAAGGCCCCGCACCGGGTGTGCCGGTGCCGCAAGCTCCAACCGGAAGGTAGATGCCATGAAAAGCCGAATCCTGATCGCCGAAGACCACAATCTGCTGCGCCAGGGCCTACGATCGCTGGTCAGTTCGCTGCCCGACTTCGAGGTGGTCGGAGAGGGGCGCGACGGCAAGGAGACCGTCCGACAGGCGATCTCGCTGACGCCGGACCTGATCCTGATGGATCTGTCGATGCCCGGAATGAACGGGATCGAGGCCACTGCGCAGATCAAGAGGCGTATGCCCGGTGTGAAGATCGTTGCGCTGACCGCGTACAAGACCGACGAATACGTGCGCGAGGCGCTGCGCGCGGGCGCCGACGGCTACATCCTGAAAGATGCGTCGTACGACGAACTGGTGATGGCGCTGCGCAGCGTGATCGGCGGCAAGAAGTTCCTGTCGCCGGACGTGTCCGGTCACCTGGTCGACACGTACCTGCACGGAGAACGGGCCGAAGCCAAGGCCGCCCCGTGGGACAAGCTGACGGCGCGCGAGCGCAGCATCCTGAAGCTGATTGCCGAAGGCCGAACCAACCGCGCGGCCGCCGAGTTCCTGAACGTCAGCCCGAAGACGGTCGAGAAGCATCGCGCCAACCTGATGCGCAAGCTCGGTTTGCGCAACGTCGCCGAGCTCACGCTGGTGGCGCTGGAAAGCGGGCTGATCGAGCGCCCAGGTTCGGTGTCGCGGCTGTTCAACGGCAGCACAAGCCAGAACGGGGACGAGAAGGCCGCGCTGAGCGACTGGCAGCCGACGGTACCGCAGCCTGCCGTCTGAGTTGAACCGACGGTCCGCGCAGCAGCGCGGCCGAATCAGGCAATCACGGTCGCCGGGACGTCGGCGCGCACCAGCAACTTCCAGCTGGCATTGAGCCGCGTGCCCCGATGGGGCGCTGTCTCCATCGACAAGGTGCCACCGGTGGCGTCGATCCGCTTGCGGATCGCGTGCAACCCCAGACCCAGCCCCTGTTCCGCCACGCGTGTCGGGTCGAATCCCACGCCATCATCATCGATCGCAAGCCGTAACTCCTCGCCCAGCCTTACCAGCGACACGTTGACGCGATTCGCATGGGCGTGCTGCGCGACGTTGCTCAGCGCTTCTTGAACGATTCGAAACACCTCGAGCTTCAGGTCTTCCGGAATATCGCGCTCTTCGGCGGCGATACGGCACTTGACCGCAAGCGACGGGCAGGCGTCTTCGAAGCCGCGGCAGTACCACTGCAGCGTCGGACCCAACCCGAGATCGTCCAGCAAGCGAGGGCGAAGATCGGTCGAAATGCGCCGCAGCTCGGCCAGCACGTCGCGCAGCCGGGCGGTTGCGCCGTTCATCACCTCACCGGCTTCGTCGAGGGCACCGCGCGCGAGGCGCGACTGCGCATCTTCGATCATGTACTTGACCATCACCACCAGCGGGGCGACGTCGTCGTGCAGTTCGCCCGCCACCCTCATTCGCTCGGCCTCCTGCGTCCGCAGCAGCCCGTACGCCAGGCGGCGCAATTCGACGTCGCCCGGGCTCGCTTCCGATCGCGAGCGGCGGCGCAGCCGACGCTCCGCCCAGGCGATCACCGAACCCGGCTCGCCGTTCGGCAGCGGCTGGGCCTGGGCAGTCATCTCGACCAGCGTCTGTCGCCCGCTGCGCCCTCGCAACAGCAGCTCGAAGCTGTCGGTCGAGCCGAACCGCACCCGCGCGGCGGCCACTTCAGCGGCCGTGCGCCAGCCGTCGGCCGCCAGATCGGCCAGTTGCTGCCCCACCAGCGTCTGCGGGTCGAAGCCGAGCATGGCGGCGGCGCTCGCGGTCGCCTCGCGGATGCGATCCTGGTGATCGAGCCAGACGGCCGCTACGCCACCGCTGGCGAAGGCGGGCACGCCGAGCCCCGGTTCCGACTCTCGAGGCGCACCCAGAAAATCCGGCTTCACATCCACGACTTCGCATCCATCCAACGTAAGGGGTTCCCGCTTCAACAAAGTCAATCCGCGACCTCGCCCGGCTTTGTCACCAAATTGTCGTTGCAGCGTCATCGCAAGGCAAGCGTCCGCTCGGGCCATGCGACGGCGTGTTCCAGGGACCTATCATCGCCGCCCAAAAACGCGCGTGCAAGATAGGTGACATCCTCGCTCGGGATCCGCGAGGTCCGACCTTCGAAGGTGGGATTCAGGGTAGCAGCGCTACCGAGAGTACGAACAAACCGGCGCGTACGCGGCCGTTGCCCGCGTGCGCGAGGACTTACCCTTCGCCTACAAGCGGGCTAATCCCCGTCCCCCATTGCGGGTCGGCCCTATTGCTTTGTCGCGTCGGCGCCCTGGTGGCTGGAGGGATCCGCGGCCTCGGGCGCCGTGAACGACACCAGCTCGATATCGAACACGAGGGTGGCACCCGGGGGAATCTCGCGACCGGCGCCGCGGTCCCCGTAGGCGAGCGCCGGCGGCATCACGACCTCCCACTGCGAACCCGGCTGCATCCGTTGCAAGGCGTCACGCCAACCCTTGATCACGCCCGGGCTGAGCTTGAAGCTGGTTGGCTTGCCGGGCTCACTGCCGTCGAAATGAGTTCCATCGACCAGACGTCCAGAGTAATTGACCGCCACGGTGTCGGCGTCGACCGGACTGGCGCCGGTGCCGGCCTTCAGCACGCGGTACACCAGGCCATCGGGCAGCACATTGACGCCGTCTCTTTTCTTGTATTCGGCGACATACTTCTCGCCCTTTTCCTGATTGGCCGCCTTGGCGCGATCCATCGCCTGCTGCTGTTTCTGTTCGAGGTCGGCGCGGTAGGCTGCCATCAACTCGCGAATCTGCGCCTCCTGCAACGCCGCCTTGGCACCACTCAGACCGTCGCGCAAGCCGCGCATCATCGGCTCGACCTGGATGTCGGCGCCGACGGCGCGCAGATTGCGCCCCAGGTCGACACCGACTGCATAGCTCGATTTGTCCTTGTCGGTGTTCAGGGTCGGCTCGTCGGCGCGCGCGCCGCATACCGCGACGGATACAGGAATCCCCAGCGCCAAAGGCGCAAGCCATTGCAGCTTCATCGTGTTTCCCGAAAAGAGGAGCGAACGTCTTGGGAGTGAGCCCGCCTTGCGATCAGATCGCCAGCGGTCGCTTCAGGTGCGCCAGAACCTTCGGCACATAGTCGCGCGTTTCCTTGTTCGCCGGAATCTTGTATCCAGCGCGCACGACCTCCTGCTCGCCGGCGTTGTAGCCAGCCAGCGCGAGCTTCAGATCACCGTTGAAGTAGTCGAGCAGCCATTTCAGATACAGCGCGCCACCGCGTACGTTCTCCACCGGATCGAGCACGTTGCGAACACCGAACCGCTGCGCGGTCTTCGGCATCAGCTGCATCAAGCCCTGGGCTCCCTTGCGCGAGACCGCCTTGGCGTCGTAGCCGGACTCCACCGCGATCACCGCGTGCAGCAGCAGCGGCGACATCGACGTTTCCTGCGCGACCTTCTGGATCAACGGCTTGAACTGTGCCGCGCGCTGCGCGTCGGCACTCTGCGTGCTCGCAAGCGGCGCCGCCGCGGCCGTCACCGCCAGCGGCGGTGCGGGCACGACGGGAGCGGCGATCACCAGGTCCGGTGTCTCGTTGGTCTGGAAATTCGACAGGACCACGGCACCGCCGTCGTTGGTGCCCGCATAGATCTGCGCACCAGCCGGTGCGACTGCGCTCGCAGCCGCACCCGTCAAAAGCGCCAACAGTGCTCGATTCAGAAAGCTCAAATTAGCCCCACGAACCCGCCTAACTCGGGCGGCCGGTCATCCGTATTGAAGTCTTGATCGCGGGTTTCGGGTAGTAGGTGGCCTCCCCATTTTAGGCTGAACTTTGGCGCGACCGGTCAATGGGCGGAGTCGCCGCCGCTGCTGGTTGCCTGGCGACGACGCATCTTGCGGTGTCGGAACTACTGGGGTCGGAGTGGAGCCACTCGACCCCGGCAATGCCGACCCCGGGGCGCCACCGCCGGAGCCGTCCTGGGCGCGTGGGGGGAATCAATTCGCCGGGAGCTCCAAACCCGGCGTCATTAGCACGATTGACAGTCGCCCGTCCAGGCGATCGAGCACACCTTGGTTTCCAGCCCGGAGGAATTATCGCCATTTTGACGTGGCGCACTCCCTAGTTCGAGCGCCGGCCCGATGCTATGGAACGATCCAGTCGCCGTCGGCAGCGACGTCCGTGCCGGTCGCCCCGACGAAGCGGACAAGATACCCGCCTTTGGACGCGAAGCGCTGGCCGGGCGCCAGTCCGAGGCGCGTGTAGTAGCCGTTGACGATCCGGCTGTCCAGCATGACCTCGACGCGCTCGACGAGATAGTCGCGCACGAACTCGTCCAGCATCGAGGCCACTGCGTCCACCAGTACCGAGCAGGCGACGTAGCTGTCGACCTGCACGCGTTCAGCCACCACCGGGATCTGCCGCAGGTGGAACCAGCCGAGCGGGTAGTTCAGCCGCAGGCTGCGCTGCTCCGGCAATTCGTAGGGATAGATGATCCGCGACACGCTGCGCCATGGCGGCGCCAGTGGCGCGTGTTCCAGGCCGCCCATCAGGCCGGACACGTAGACCGACTCGATCCCGTCCGGCGGCGCAGGCAGCGCCGCCAGGTCGGCTGCGCGCAGCCACAGCACGATCGTGTCGCCCGGCTTCGCATCGTTCAGCGCTCGCGCCAGCTCGCGCGACCCGTCGTCGTGGGCAAGTCGCCGCTCGACGAAAGTGGCGCCCTGCGGCGCGGCCGTGCGCAATCGCGCTGCCGCCACCGCGCCAATGTCGTCGTCACGGAACACCTGGACGACCCGGCCCGCGGCGTCCCGGCCCTTTACTTGAGCAAGGCGTGTCGCAACGAGCTGCGCTTCCAGTAGCACGCCGCGCGAGAAATAGACCGGGTAGAAGTCGCCCGGGGCATCCACCGGCAGATCGACGTTCGGCAGCAGGCAGGGGATGGCCTGGCGCTGGCAGAACCGGTGAATCGGCTCCCAGGTCCCGCCGCCCAGGCCCGAGATCACGGCGAACACGGGTTCGCGACGCAACCGCTGGTCCAGCTGCTCCTCCCAGGTCTCAGGCGCGCCGGCGAGCTGCCAGACATGAAGCTGCCACCGGCGTTGCACGCGGAAGCGGATCGCGTGCGTGCCCTGCGGCACCGGCGAGTTGTCGCCGGTGGCATAGAAGCGGTTCTTCTCCTCGAAGTACTGTTCGAGCACGTTGATCATGCCGTCGCGCGCAACCGGGTCGGCATCCGGGGTGACGATCGTCGCGAATTGCAGCGTGCTGTCGGTGACGCCCGGCACGCGGCCGGTAGACAGGTGCTTCAGGTAAGTGACCAGATCGTGCATTGACGCGTCGTCGAGGTCGTAACGCGGCATCAGGTATTCGAGCCGTCGGCCGTCGGCGCCGATGCCCTCGCGGATGGCTCGCGCCAGCGTTGCGTCGTCGTACGCCCGGCGGTCGCGCGGGGTTGGCGGAACGTGGTGTGTCGCATCGCCGGACGCGCCGTTGTCCAGGGGCAGGCGCTCGCCGGGATGGAACAGGACGCGACCGCTGATCGGCGGAACCACGATCCTGCCCTCGACAGTGCCCAGCCCGCTGCGACCATGGCACTGCAGGCACGCCGCATCGCGGCCCAGCAAGGGCGGTTCCCCCGCGCGCTCACCTCGCAGCGGTCCCCCGGTCGGGAGCTGTCCTTCGCGATAAAGCTGTTCTCCCGGGCCGGATCGCGGTGCCGGAGCGGCCACCGCGCCATGCAGCATCAGTGCCGCGGCCAGCGCCCACGCCACCACAGTCGGCCCCGGCCGACGCGGGCAATCAAAAACCGACGGGGATCGGAAGGCCCACAAGACGATCGCGCTATCGAGGCTACCGGACTGGGCGCGATCTTAACGCGCGTCGTGCGCCGCTCAGGGAACGACCCAACCGCTGTCAGCGGCCAGGCGCGACCCCGCGGGCTGCGCGAAGTGCACGATGTATCCGCCCTTGGACGCGAAATGCTGGTTCTGCCCAAGCACCATGCGCGGGTAATAGCCGGTGTTGATCAGCCGGCGTTCGATCGAAGTCTGCAGCAGTTCCACCATGAACGGCTGAGCGAAATTGTCCGCCATGTGGCTCAGCGTCTCTGCCAGCAGTCCGCAAGCCAGGTAGGTGTTCGCCTGCAGCTCCTCGTCGACGACTGGAATATGTCGGATCGAAAACCACGATAGCGGGTAGCGCATGCGCAGGCTGCGGCTTTCCGGAAGGTCGTACGGGTAGGCCATCCGCACGCGGCTGCGCCAGCTCTCTGGCAGGGGTGCGTGCTCGAGTCCGCCCATCAGGCCCGACACGAACACGGTGCCCGGCGCGGAGGAACCGTCGCCCAGCGCCGCCAGATCGTCCGGCCGCAGCCACAGCACCAGCACGTCCGCCTTGGAAGCGCCGCCGAGTGCTTCGGCCACGCCGTGCCCCGGCACAGCGGCCGGCAGGGTGCTGTTGCGCACTGCGATGCTGCGCAACTTCAGCGCCGAGGCCAACGCCGAGGCTGCCGCTTCTCCGCTGTCGCCGGCGCGGTAGATCTGCTGCACGGACGCTGTGGAGCCGCTTTTGCCAGCCTCGGCGATCTGGTGGGCGATCAGGTCCGCCTCCAGCAGCACCCCCTTGGAAAAATACAACGAATAGAAATCGCGGCGATCGTCCACCGGCACTTCGACGTTCGGAAAGAGGCACGGCAGCTGCTGCTGCTCGCAAAACTGCTGAACCGGCGTCCAGTTGCTGCCGCCCAGTCCGGACACGAGCGCCAGCACGGGTTGCTGGGCCAGGTCCTGCTCCAACTGAGACCGCCAGGTGGAGGCCGCACCAGTCAGCTCCCAAACGTGCAGCTGCCACTGCCGGTGCGACATGAACATGCTCTTGGCGTACTCGGTTTTGCCGGAGGTCCGCATGTTCGGGCTGTTGCCGATCGGGAAAACGTTCTTGTCTGCGAAGTACTTATCCATCACGTCGAGCATCGCCCGGCGCCTGGCCGGATCCGTGTCCGGCGTGATGACGGTGGCGAAGTGCAACACGCTGTCCGTGACACCGGGTACGGGGCGTGCACCGAGCTGCTTCAGGTAGCCGATCAATGACGCCATGTCGGCGTCGCCCAGCTCGAAGCGCGGCATCAGAGGGTGCAGCGGTCGCCCCTGCGAGTCGACTCCTTCGCGGATAGCCCGCGCCAGCGTCGCCTCGGTATAGGGGTCACGATTGCCGTGCATCCACTCGACGTACGGCAGAATCGCCTCCTTCGAGGTGGCGCCGCGCGCGTGGAACAGATACTGGCCCGTGACCGGCGGTATCGTCAGGTTGAGGTTATAGCCCTCGGAAGTGCCAAGCCCGCTGCGTTGGTGGCAGTTCACGCAGGCGACCTCCGTGCCCTCTGCACTCAGTCCGCCCTGCCGGACTCCTTCCAGCGGCGCTCCCGAGCTCAGCACTCCGCGCAGGTAGATCGATTCGCCGCCGCCGGTGGGCGGCTCGGCCGCGCTGGCCGTGTGCGCGGTCAGCCCCGACCATGCCAGGCCGGCGGCGAGTACGAGCTGGGCCCGCAGTCGCCTGCGCATCGACCCAGGCCGCGTCATTTCGAATCGGTGGCCGAACCTGGATCGGGCCTGGACGCGACAGCAGTCGCCGAAGCTTGGGCGGGTGCCGGATGGTTCACCGACAGCCCGCTGCGCCGGTGCGTCTTGGCGCCGGGCTCGACGAAGGCGTTGTCACCCATCGGCGTGTTCAGCGTGACCCGCTCGATCACCATTTTGTCCGGGGCCTGGCCTGATGCGGCCGGTGTCTCGATCGTCATCGGGATCTGCAGGCCCTCGATCGGCTTGAAATCGCGATAGAACACCGACACGGTCGCCGGCTTGCTGCCCGCGGAGTAGGACGGGCGGTCGTAGCGAACCTCGAGGAAGGTCTGCGCATCGACCCAGACGTGGTCGGTCTCCCCGGAAGGCAGCGTCACCGCCAGGCGATAGGCGCTGCGCCCTTCGATCTCGTCCAGCGCCTCCAGCGACACCGTGTTGCCCTTGGCCTGGTAGTCGATCAGCGGGCCGTCGATGCCCGAGGAACGGAACGCGTACGTCACCTCCTGGGGCGTGTAGGTCTGCACGTCGGGCCTGCCGGTATGGCCCGGACGCAACTTCCACCCGCGTATGCCATCGAAAACGCGGATCGAACGCTCGCCCATCGCATTGATCTCGAAGCGCATCTTGTTGGGGCGCTGCTGCTGCAGGACGAACTGCGTGATCGGCGCCGGCGCATGCTCGCTTTGCATATGGCCGAGCCAGACCATCGTCTGGATCTTGCGCCAGGCCTCCAGGCCGCCGCGGGCGGACACGTTTTTCTCGACGATCTGCTCTGCGGTGAGCTTGGCCGCGCGCGGCGTCGCCCCGGAATCCACGGCTGCCGCTGCACCCACCGTCACGGCGCTGGCCAGGGCGTACACGATCCAGCGCATCAGAACCGCTGCACGATCTTCAAACCGGACCGGGATGCTCGCCCGCGCAGCGCGGCTGTCGCGGTCGACCCTCACGACTTCGGCTTGACGAACAGGGCGTCATCGAGCTGGGGATTGAGCCCCACCTTCTCGATGGTCATCTTGTGCGTATCCCGGTAGCCGTCCACGGCCGTCTCCAGCGCGAACGGCACCATCAGACCTTGCACAGGCCGGAAGTCGCGCTGATAGACCCAGACCGTGCGCATTTTGCCGTCCATTCGGCGCGGCGTGCCCTCAACCTTCACGTCCAGGAAACTGTGCGCGTCAATCCAGACGTGCTGGACCTCGCCGCTCTTGAGCGTCAATTTCAGCTTGTAAGCGTCATGGCCCTCGACCGGCTCGACGCCCTCGAGCGTCGCTTTGGTGCCCTTAGCCGCGTAGTCGAACAGCGGGTTGTCCATGCCCCACTTTTGCGCCTGCGACTTGGCCTGCTCCTGCGTGAACGGCTCCCAGTCGTCGCGGTTCAGGTACGGGCGCTTCATCCAGCCCTCCTTGCCGTCGTAGACCTGCACAGCGGTCTTGCCGGAAAACTCGATCTCGACGCGCGACTTGGCTGGGCGCTTCATCTCCATCAGGAACGGCAGCTCGACCTGCTTTTCGTTCTCCGCCTTCTTTTCCTGTTCCAGCAGGGCCATCCGCTGCATCTTGCCTTTGCTGGCCATGGCATTGCTCACGTAGCGCTGGCTGCGCGCCATCGAGTCGGCAAAACCGACCTCCATCTTGCCGTTCCAGGTCATCGACGTGACGCCACGCCAGGCCTGCAGGCCCCCGCGCGCGGCAACGTGCTTGTCGATCACCTGCGCCGCCGTCAGCTTGGCCACCGACTGGGCAGGCGCCGTCTTGGCGTCGGCCGCCCACAGAACCGCCGGCAGGCACAAGGCCGCCAGGGCACTCAAAACCACACTGCGTTTGCTCAACATTCGGAGGACTCCTTGCATCACAGATTACTAATCGACAGTCAGGTTATCGGCCCGGAACGGACCGATCACCACGTTGACGCGGTCCCCCGGCTTCACGCGCCGTCCCGCATTCGAAAACGCCACCCAATACGACCGGCCCACTTGCGGCGCGGCCGTCTGGCGCAGCTGGCCGACCTTCTCCAGGACCGGCACCACCAGGCTGACCCCAGCCTGCGGGTCCTCCAGGGAAGGTTCGGCTTTCTTGTCGTTGAGCGCTTTGGCCCGTTCCACATCGACCACGCGCCAGGTAAATCGCACCAGCTCGCCCGACTCGGCCCACTTGACGCTGAGCGAATCGATCCCCCAAACCGTCTTGTAGTACATGCCGGCCCGCCCGGCGAATCGGTTAGGAAGGTATCGCGTCGGCGGTCCCGCCGGCTTGGCCGCGGCCGCGGGCTTGGCTGCGGGCGTGGATCCTGCAGGCGCCGGACCCGCCTGTCCCAGAGCGGCCTGGGCGGTCCAAAGGCCCGCAAGCAGCAGCACCAGCGCTGCGCCCAGCTTGCAGCTACCCATCACAAGGTCCCCATCCACGCTCAATCGTGCCATCACCGTCCTACTTGTTCTGCGCTAATGATTCGGAGCAAACCTTCATCGCATTGTGCTCGTCGACCTTGAGCACGAAGTCGTCCACCGATTGATGCGCGTGCTGATACTCGTCACTCTTACGCACCTTCGCGAGCACCTCGTCGCTGGCGCCCTGTGTTACCAGCTTGACCCGCTCCAGGTATTTCGCCCCGCCCGCAGGATCGATCTTGGCGCAGTACGCCAGGATGGCCTCGGCGGTACCGAGCACCTTCGGATTCGGTGCCGCTTGTTCCGCCACCGCGGCCTGAGCCGCGACGACAACCGCAGATAACAACAGAATGCGATGCAGTTTCATGAGCTTGTACCTCTAAACCATCATAACCTGCGCCCCGAGCAGCCGGAACCTCGCAGACCCGTCCCGATGCTCTGAACAGACCCGGAAAGCCGAAGCTGCTCGCAGGATTCCCCGCGAGCAGCTTCGGTGTCGATCAAACGACTGGCTGGATGGACTTACTGTGCCGTTCCACTCAGCGTCGACGTTTGCGTACCGGCCAGATCGGTGACCGAAACCGTCGCGCTCTTGGCCCCGGTCGTCTGGGTCGTCAGCGGACGGAACTGCACGGTGACTGCGCAAGCCGCTCCCGGCGCCAGAGTTGTCTGACCAAGGAACTGGCCGTTACCAGCCGGTCCGCAGGTCGAAAGCAACCGCACGACCGAGAACTCGGTCGGGTTGGTTCCTCCAAGAACAGCCTGCGCGACTCCAGTAATCGTCACGTTGCCCGTATTGGTGAGCGTGAAGGTCTGAGTCGGCGCAGCAAGCACACCGACACCCCTGGTCGCATTCCCGTACGCGTGCGAAGTCGGAGTCAGGCTTGCGCTGAGCACGGCAGCGACACCGTTTCCGCTGAGACCCACCGGCGAGCCGCTCACCGCCACGTTGGCCGTGATGCTCAGGGAACCGGTCGCTGCGCCTACTGCCGTTGGCGTGAACACCACGTTGATCGTGCAGGTGGCGTTCGCCGCCAGGGTCGCGCCGCAGGTGCCTCCCGCATTCGGCCGCGAGAAGACCGGCGACGAGAACGCGAGCGCAATGCTGTTCGCAGCCGCGGCGCCGGTATTGTGCAGCGTCAACGTCATTGCCGCACTCGTGTAGCCGACAGGCTGGTTGCCGAAGTTCAGCGGCCCACCGGTCACACTAAGTGTCGCCGTCGCAGGACCAGCCGCGAACTCGATCGCACCCGGGTCAAGGTGGGTGTCGGCACCGCCCTCCGGCCTCACGTTGCCGAAGAAGTCCGTCCTGGGCACCAGGTTGAAATTCGGCTCGGATGTCGGAATCGAATCGATGACCGCCGACCCTGCCGTCAACGCATAGTTGGCGAGCACGGTGTTGGTGACCGGGTTCAGCAGCGACAGCGGGCCCCAGCGCAGGTTGATCCAGTTGTTGCCTTCATCGACCGTGGCCACCGGCGTCAGGTTGAAGATCGGATTCGGCACCGTAGCGTCGGAAATGCCCGGCGGAACAGCGTAGCCCGACGCAGCAAACTCCGGCGGCGTGCGTGCGCCATCGCAGTACTGGCTGGCGAAGTTCGGGTTGCTGGCCGTATTGTGCTGGCTCGTCGCGCTGTAGCCACTGGTGCTGGTCAGCACCGAGTAGATCGGGTTGAGCGTCACCCCGGTGCCGTGATTGGTCGGCCCGGTGTCGCCGCGCACGCCGATGTCCCAGTAGCTCGCGGCCACGCAGGCGCCCGTGCCACCGGTGATGGTGACGCCGCTGCCGTGTGCCGTCGTGGCATCCGCCTGCGGCTGGGTTGGTGCCAGCGTCGTCGTGAACGCGTTGTACAGGGACACGACGTTCTGCTGGTACTGCGCGCTCAAGGCACCCACGCCGATGTAGTAGGCGCTGTTCTGCCAGAAGATGTTGTTCTGCAGCAGCGGGTACGAGTACGTTCGGCAGGTACCGTTGCTGGCCGTCGTGCCCTGGTAATGGCCCGGCGGGCAGACCACCGTCGCCGGTAGATTGGCGTTCATCACCGCGCTGTTCTGGATGGTGACGAGGCCGCCGACCTGCGGGCACGAAGTCTCGGTGCCGATGATGCAATTGGCTCCCGCGGAGCTGGCCAGCGGGGCGCCGATCGTCGTGAACAGGACACCTGCCGACGCCGTCGACGAGTTCGACACCACCGTGTTGTTGATGATGTTGACGTTGAACGCATCGACCATCGAGATGCCGCCGCCGTCCCATCCGGCGATGTTGTCCGCGATGATGTTGTTGGTCACGATCGGCGCGTACCACCTACTGGGCTGGGTCGGGAAGGCCAGGACGTCCGAGCCGTTGATCTGCTGCATACGCAGGCCGCCGCCGCTGCCGGATTCGGCCGCGTTGCCCATGATCAGGTTGGCGTTGATCACCAAGCCCGGGCCCACGCCATCGCTCGGCGTGATGCTGGCGGGCGTGGGCACGCAATCCTGGTCGGTTGTGGCGCCGCAAGTCGGATCGGCATCCGGCGTGCCCATGATGAGCAGGCCGCCGCCGTTGGCCGGGATGGTCGGGTTCAGGCTCTGGTTGAACAGGATCGAGTTGTGCTCGATGTCCCCGTCGTAACTGAAGCCCAGCTGCCCCATGCCGCCGCCGTCGCCGCTGCTCAGGTTGCCGCACACCCAGTTGTAGTTGAACTTGTAGTAGTCGGAGCCGGTGCAGATGCTGACGCCGCCCGCCCCTGCCGGGGTGCCGGAGAACAGCTCATCGCCGGTGGACGAGTTCAACGAGACGTTGTTGTTATGGATGTTCACGCTCAGGTTGTTGCAGTACGGCAGTTGCGCGTTGGTGGCCACGCCGGACGAGACACACGATCCCGGAGGTGCGTTGGTGGTGCCGCCCTGGATGTAAGAGGGCGCGAATTCGCCCTGGCCCAGGTTGATACCACCCGACAGCGTTCCCGCGTTGCTGTAGATGCGGTTGTTGGCGATTTGCAGGTTGTGGTTCCAACCGTGCACGAAGATGCCGCCGCCACCCTGCGAGCTGTCGGTGATGGCCAGGCCATCGATGCTGGACGGGTTGCACGCGAAGTTGCTCGGGAAGGGATTGGCCGTGACCGCGGCGCTCGTGTGGCACAAGTTGTTGGCATCACCCGTTGCTGAGGCACCGGCAACCGACACCGGTCCGGTCAGAAGCGTCGTGCCGGTCGGGAAGCCGCCCAGTTCGCCGGCCGCTCCAGCCGAATACGGCGCCGTCGGGAAGTTGACGCCCTTGCCCAGCAGCGTGATGCCCGCGCCTTCCAGCGCGCCCATCAGGCTCGGCTCCTGCAGCAACTGCGCCAGGTTGCCGCTTTGGGTGGCATCCCAGCCGATGACCGCTTCCAGCGGCAGCGGATCGACCTGCGCATTCAGGAGCGTGCCGGCGGCGAATGTCTCGCCGAAGTAGGCCGGAGTCGCACCCGTGCCCGTCTTCCACGGGCAACTCGTAAGCCCGCTCGGGTCGAAGGAGGTGTAGGAGCTCATCGGCACGCCTTGCAGCGTCAGGCCGAACAGGCAGTTGACCTTCTGGCGCCAGCCGTCGAGCTTGCCCGCCGGATGCGTGTTCGCATTGATGACGCTGCTGGCCGCGCCGACACCTTGCAGCCGGACCGGCTTCCACATCAGCAGCAGCTCGCTGTGAGCAACATTGGTCTTGTTCAGCGTCGTGCCGTTCGGCAGCGTGGACGCGCAGGTCGCCAGCGCGGTGGCCGCGCCCGCCGTCGTCACCGCATTGCAGGTCGGGTCGATCATCAGCAGGTCGCCCGGCGCCGCCAGGTCGATCGCATCCTGAATCGAGGCCGAGGCCGCGATGTGCTTCGGCGCCTTGCCGCCGATCGTCACCGTGACGGCGTCGATCGACCGCTTGCCGTTGCTCGCCGAAATGACCAGCTGGCCGCACTGCGCGGTCGAGCCGCCGTACTGGGTCTGCTGCTGGACCGCGCAGTTCGGCACGCCCGCGGGCACCGTGACCGTGATCGACGTGTCGCTCCAGCTGCCGATCGGCGCGTTGATGCCGCCGATGCTCACGCTGCCGGTGCCTTGCGTCGGGCCAAAGCCGTAGTGGCGGCGGATCGTCTTCTGGTTGAACGGAGCCGTGGTCGCCGACGGGCCGGAGTAGGCGTTGTTCGTCACCATCTGGTCGCCCAGCGCCGTGATCGTCACCGTGTGTCCCGCCGCGCTGACCCAAGGTCCGATTGCGTCGCCGTCGACTTCGGCGATGGCCGGGGTCGCATCCGGATAGGCGCAGTCAACGTTGTTGTAGCCGGCACCCGCGAAGGCCGAGGTCGGCACGACCGGCGTATCCAGGTACTGCGTGGTGCCCGGCATGAACGGCAACTCATAGCAGAACTGGCTGTAGCCGGGCGTGTACGCCGGGTCGGTGATCATTGTCCCGTTCGGGCCAGGGATCGGGCCCGGATCGTTCATGCAGACCACCATCATCGTCGGGGAGTATCCGGTCGGGTTGGGCGGATTGACTTCCCAGGTCGAGTAGGTCATGCCGTTGTACGAACCCCAATGATCGGCGTACACGCGGTTGGTCTCGTTGCCGGCCCAGTCCTTCAGCGACACGGGCAGATCGGGTGGCGCGAACTTCTCGCCGAATTGCGGCGAGAACGGATCGAACTCCGACGTGTAATCGTCGGTGATGCCGCCGGTGAACTTCGACGCGATGTGGGTCGAGGTGTAGACGTAGAACTTGGCGATCGCGTGCGACTGGTCGCCCAGCGTGACCTCCTTACGGTCGCACAGGGGACGCGTGGCGCCGGCGAACGGAGCCACCTGCTTGGTCTGCGGGTACAGGCTGATGTAGTCGGGCACGACGCGCATCTCGCCGACGCAGGGCCAGGTCGGTTCGGGGATGAACCCCGGTACGATGTTTTCGGACGGCACTGTCCCCAGGCTCTGGGTCGGGTTCTGCGCGTTGTTGGCGTTGAACGCCGGCCCCGGATACTGCTGGCTCGCGGCCACCGACGCCTGGTCCGGAATGATGAAGATGTTGCCCAGGCCGCCGAACTCCTGCGTCACCGGTGCGATGAAGTTGTCGCCGATCAGGATGTTCTTGTCCTCTTCCTTCACCAGCTCGTAACCCTGCGGCAGCACGACTTCGACGACGTACTTGCCGGCCGGCAGCATCGGAACGCCGGCGTACAGGTCGGGCGCCGGCACCGGGTCCGGGGTGCAGATCTTGCAGTTGGTTGCGTTCGGCTTGCCGCTCGCGTCAATCGACGTCACGCTGGGGAACCGGTACATGCCGTCATACGGCGCCGGCTGGATCTGGTTCCAGTTGTGCATGCCGTCGTAGCACTTGAACTGCGAGTTGTTCGGCAGCGCCGTCACCGCCGGCCCGCCATGCTGCGAGGCGTAGAAATTCAGATAGTTCGGCTGGTTGTACAGCGAGAAGTAGAACAGGTCCGGAATGGCGCCAGAGCTCCCGCCCTGGCCCGGGCAGTTCATGTTGGGCGTGACGCCGTCGGCGCGGAAGCCCTGTGCATAGTCATCCCAGCTGCTGGTTTGCGTGGTGTCGACCAGCGTCAGCGTGGGCGTCACGCCGTCGGCCGCGACGCCTTCCTGGTACAGGTTGATCGTGACGTGCGGAACCAGCGGCACCCATTGCGTCTGCACCAGCATCATCGGGTCGTCGAACGGTCGCGTCGAGGCGTAGATCACGTGGCCCTTGATGCCGCCGTTCTCTCCGGGGATGTACGGCTCCTTGCCAAACTCCAGGAAGTTGTTCTGTCCTGGGAAGCCCTGCCAGCCCTCCACTCCTCCTGTCCACGGATTGTCGATACGGCCGGAGGACAGTTGTGTCGAGCAGGACGTGATCGGGGGCGTGCCCGTGGTCGTGGTGCATGCGCTCGGCGGATCGCTGGAGGACGGTCCATTCTGGATCGACTTGCCAGTGCAATCCGCGCCGGCGCAGTACACCGATCCCGGAACGCGCAGGTTGGTCGGCACCGAGACGATTTCGGCCGTGTTGGCCAGGTTCTTGCCGATCGTCGAGGTTCCGCACGGCGGATAGCCCGTGGTACCGCAGGAGGCAGAGCCGTCCACCGGGCCGCCGACGTCATAGACGACGTGCGTGCCGGTGTTCTTATAGCGGGTCACGTCGGTTTCCACCACGTACCAGCTGAACAGCGGGAAGGTCTCGTTGAAATTCGCCGTGCCGGTGAAGTCCGTGACCAGCAGGTTTTCCAGGCTGCCGTCACGCAGGCGCACCGCGACGTTGGCGAACGGAATTCCGGTTTCGGTGGACTGCGAGATGCCGTCCGCGTTGTCGTCGACGAACGTGCGCGTGTAGAGGTTCGTTTCCCACTGGGTCGTGGCGATGTCGCCGATGTTGATGGTCTGCCCCGTGGTCGCCGTCCCCCCGGTGATGCCGACCGGCGTCGACAGGCCGTCCACCAGCCCATCGTTCCACTGGTCGAACACCGTGACGCGCCAGTCGCCGGCGGGCAGGCCCGACAGCGTGAAGGTACCGTCCGAATTGCACTTCGTGAAGGCGAAGTCCTCGCCATCCGGGTCGCCGAAGCTCACGTAGCACTGGGTCCAGTAGAACGTGTCGTGCGAACCCGTGCTGTACAGCCGCTCGTCCGGCGTGCGGCTCAGGTGTTCGCCGGTGACCTTGCCGGTGATCGTGTTGTTGCAGATGTAGGGCACCGTGGGTTGCGGGCTGTTGGGATCGGTGCCATTGCAAATGTACGCATGACGGGCATTGATGATCGCCGGGTTGGCGAAGCCGATGCTGACGTGGTACGAAGCCGGCCCGAACTCCTGGAAGTAGCTCGGCTCGCCGATCCGTGTAAACACGTCGTGGGCTTTCTGGCCGTCCAGCGTGTTGGTCTGCAGCCACTCTTCGCCGCGCGCGATGCGGTCGGCGCCCGGCGAGGCGATCACGCCCCAGCGTCCCGGCATCAGGTTGGCGATGACCGCCTGACCGGCCAGCGGCGACAGGGTCACGCCGTCAGATTCATACTTCGGGCAGGTCACGACCATGCCGGTAATCCCGGTCTGGGTCGGGTCGGGTATCGTTTGGCCAGGGTGGGCCGGGTCAGGAATCGTTCCGGTCCGTGAACTGAACGCTGTCGCTCCGACGGGGCACGCATCATTCCCGTTGACCGGGTCTACGGTTCCCGCCAGGCTGTTGGTCAGCGGCTGGTTGAACATGTCGTAGGTCATCTGGCCGGTGAAGTCGCCGTTGCCGCCCATCGCGTCCCACAGATGGATCTGGAAGCCGCCCAGGCCGGGCTCGTTCGGGGACAGCACGTCGACGCCGCCGCCACCATCCTGCTCGCCGTTGAGCGGGAAGTCGTCTTCGAACACGAAGACTGACAGCTTGCCGGGGGGATAGGGCGACGGTTGCGTGAGCACCGTTACTGCGGTCTGTCCCTTGGCGATCGGCGCGCCACCCATGCCGTGGCCGCAGGTCGCGCCGGCTGCCGCGTTGGCGGCTCCGGTCTGGCAGCCGCCTCCCCCGTAACCGGAGGCAAACGGATTGGCCGCGTCTCCCGGCAAAATGGAGATGTAGTAGCGCTTGGTCGGATCCAGCGCGACCGCGCTGGGGAGCACCCAGGTCTGTCCGCCCGATGTCGTTCCATTTCCGGTATCGGGGCGGCACTGGCCGTTGCCCACGTCACAGACAACGGCCGTGTGCGTGCCCGTCGCAGGATTGAAGGCGGTCTGGCCATATTCGCAGGACAGCGGTCCGGTACAGCCCTGAGCGACATACGGCATGTAGCTGGTGTGGAAATTCGTCCCTAGCGTCGGAACAATTCCCGAGGCGGCAGTCGGGCAGCCGGCAGGCGGAGGATTGGCCGAGCAGTTCGGGTCGACAAAGAACGTGCGGTCTTCCTCGATGATCCAGCGATAGTCGGTGATGGCCGTCGTCTTGTCCTGTCCATCGAGCACATTGACCGTTAGGCCGCTACCCGCCGGGAACACGACCGTCACGGTCGTGGCCGTGCTGAGCGTTTGCTGCGAGTTCTGCGCCTGAAAGGTGAAGGTGTAGGTGCCTGCGGCGGGGGCGATGGCCGTGAAGCCCCCGTTCGCATCGGGAAGAACGGTCATCCCTCCCGTCGCCGTTACGCTCGAGGCGGCGACGGTTAGCGGCAGCCCGGCCCCATCCTTGCAGTTCGCCAGGACGCCGGGGGTCTTGATGGCCACGTAGGTGGCAATGTTGGCATTGAACGACCCGGCCGTGCAGGTGACACCGGAATCGACGATGTTCGACTTGTTCAGAGTCAC
>Ga0210394_10002407_pt1 | contig 25724 bp, 21 predicted proteins | sample IncBWC12MmetaG_FD_160121 | JGI IMG/M metagenome (GOLD analysis project Ga0210394, IMG submission 160121) | Forest soil microbial communities from Barre Woods Harvard Forest LTER site, Petersham, Massachusetts, United States - Inc-BW-C-12-M | ecosystem: Environmental > Terrestrial > Soil >...
TCGCACCGACTCGCGCTCCGGGCAGTTCTCCGCGCTCGAGCACGTGATTCTCGGTCGGCAGCTGTCGCTGGAAATCAAACCCTCGGGACGCCCGGTGCGCGAAGGCTATATCTCCTCGTACTTCGGCGAGCGCATGGATCCGTTCAATGGCGAGGACGCGTTCCACAAGGGCGTTGATTTCGCCGGCGCTGCCGGGGCCGATGTGCTGGCGGTGGCCTCGGGTATCGTGACCTGGGCCGGGCCGCGCGAGGGCTACGGCAACCTGGTGGAAATCAACCACGGCAACGGTTACGTCACGCGTTACGCGCATGGTGCCCGCACGCTGGTGACGGTCGGCGATGAAGTGGAGCGTGGCCAGGCGGTGGCCGTGGTCGGATCCTCCGGGCGCTCGACCGGACCGCACGTGCATTTCGAGGTGCTCAAGGACGGCCGCCAGATCGATCCGATGGCATTCGTCGGACACTGATCGCTCGCCTAGAGCCTGCAACGGCTCAGCCGCTCGCGCCCGCGCGAGACTGCGCACACCTGCCGCCACCGCACGAACGACTACATCGTGGTGCGGTCTACCCTTAGAATAACGAGTTTGGCTACAGCGACTTTCGTTTAAGTTGCTGAAGCGACTCGTTTTATCCAAAGGACTGTGCGTGCTACAGGCGCTGACCCGCGTATTCGGGAGCCGTAACGATCGGCTCGTGAAAAACTATACCCGCCTGGTTCGTGAGGCGAGCGCCCGGGAGTCGTCGCTGCAGGGGCTGTCGGACGATGCGTTGCGCGGCAAGACCGCGGAATTTCGTGCCCGCTTGCACAACGGCGAGAAGATCGACCAGCTGCTGCCCGAGGCCTTTGCGGTAGTGCGCGAGGCGGCGCAGCGCACGCTGCGCATGCGCCACTTCGACGTGCAGCTGGTCGGCGGCATGGCACTGCACCAGGGCAAGATCGCCGAGATGCGCACCGGCGAGGGCAAGACGCTGATGTCGACGCTGCCCGCCTACCTGAACGCGCTGCCCGGCGAGGGCGTACACGTCGTGACGGTGAACGAATACCTGGCGCAGCGCGACGCGGACTGGATGGGACCGGTGTACGGCTTCCTGGGACTGACGGTCGGGGTGATCAAGAACGCACAGGATTCGGCCGAAAAACGCGCCGCCTACGCCTGCGACATCACCTACGGCACCAACAATGAATTCGGCTTCGATTACCTGCGCGACAACCTGGCGTACCGGCTGGAGGACCGGGTGCAGCGCTCGCTCAGCTACGCGATCGTCGATGAGGTGGACTCGATCCTGATCGACGAGGCGCGCACGCCGCTGATCATCTCGGGGCCTGCGGAAGAGAGCACCGAGGTTTATGTCCGCATCAACGAGCTGGTGCCGCGACTGACGCGCCAGCAGGCCGAGGACGGCCCCGGCGACTACTCGGTGGACGAGAAGGGCAAGCAGGTGCACCTGACCGAGGCCGGCCACGAGCGCGTCGAGCAGCTGATGGCGGAAGCGACGCTGCTGCGCGAGGGCGAGAGCCTGTACGACACCGCCAACATCCGCCTGATGCATCACCTGAACGCGGCGCTGCGCGCACACGCGCTCTACAAGCGCGACGTCGAGTACATCGTGCGCGGCGGCGAGGTCATCATCGTCGATGAATTCACCGGCCGTACCATGCCTGGCCGGCGCTGGTCGGACGGCCTGCACCAGGCGGTGGAGGCCAAGGAAGGCGTACGGGTGCGCGAGGAGAACCAGACGGTCGCCTCGATCACGTTCCAGAATTACTTTCGCCTGTACAAGAAGCTGGCAGGAATGACCGGCACCGCCGACACCGAAGCGCCCGAGTTCCTGCAGATCTACGGACTGGAAGTGGTCGTGATACCGACCCATCGGCCGATGATCCGCAAGGATCAGTCGGATTACGTCTACCTGACGCAGAAGGACAAGTTCGAGGCGATCATCGACGACATCAAGGAGTGCGTGCAGCGCGCGCAGCCGGTGCTGGTCGGCACCACCTCGATCGAGACCTCGGAATTCCTGTCCGGCCTGCTGCAGAAGGAGAGCATCGGCCACCAGGTGCTCAACGCCAAGCAGCACGAGCGCGAAGCGCATATCGTGGCGCAGGCCGGCCGGCCCGCGACCGTGACCATCGCGACCAACATGGCGGGCCGCGGCACCGACATCGTGCTGGGCGGCAATCTCGAGGCCGAACTCGCCGGCATGGAGGCGCAGATCGATCCGGCCGCGCATCAGGCCGCGCGCGAGCTGGCGCGCGCCGCCTGGCAGCAGCGCCACGACCAGGTGATCGGCGCCGGCGGCCTGCACATCATTGGCACCGAGCGCCACGAGTCGCGGCGCATCGACAATCAGCTGCGTGGCCGCTCCGGCCGCCAGGGCGATCCCGGCTCGAGCCGCTTCTATCTGTCGATGGAAGACAACCTGATGCGCATCTTCGGCGATCCCACTCGCACCAAGCGGTTGCTGCAGTTCGCCGGCATGAAGGCAGGGGAAGTCATCGAGAGCGGCATGCTCACGCGCCAGATCGAAAAAGCCCAGCGCAAGGTCGAATCGCACAACTTCGATATCCGCAAGCAGCTGCTGCTGTTCGACGATGTCGCCAACGATCAGCGCAAGGTCATCTATCAGCAGCGCACCGAGATCCTCGGCACCGCCGATATGAGCTCGGCGATCGGGGAGATGGTCGAGGAGGCGAGTGCCAGCCTGATCGATCAGTTCGTGGTACCCAACAGTGTGCCGGAGGACTGGAATCTCGACGGCCTGCAGGAGGCATTCCGGCGCGACCTGAATCTGACGCTCGACCCCAGGGCCTGGCTGGCGCAGCAGCCGGAGCTCGAGGAGGCGCCGCTGCGCGCGCGCATTCACGAGAGCGTGCGCCACGCCTACCAGCAAAAAGTGGAGCGCTACGGCGCCGACATCATGCGTCACATCGAGCGCGATGTGGTGTTGCGCACGCTCGATCAGCACTGGCGCGAGCACCTGGCGGCGATGGAATATCTCAAGCAGGGCATTCACCTGCGCGGCTATGCGCAGAAGGACTACCGCTTCGAATTCAAGCGTGAGGCGTTTGAGCTGTTTTCGGCGATGCTCGATCGGGTGAAGTTCGACACCGTGTCCACGCTGACCAAGATCGAGATCCGTACCCAGGAGCAGATCGATCGCGAAGAGGCCGAGCGGCGCGAACGAATGATGAAGGCATTGCGGGCCCAGCACGCCGAGCTGCAGCCGCTGCTGGGCGGGGGCGAACCGGAGCTGGCGGCCGGCGCCGGAGCGCTCGCGGGCACAGGGGCGGTGCCCGGGCTTCGGCCGGCGGGCGCGGCCGAGGCGGCGGTGGCGCCGTTCGTGCGTGCCGATCGCAAGGTCGGCCGCAATGAGCCCTGTCCATGCGGCTCGGGGAAGAAATACAAGCACTGCCACGGTGCCCTGGCCGGCAATCAGTGACGCCAGTCGTGCGCGTCGTGGCGGCGGTGCTGCGCGACGCGGCCGGCCGGGTCCTGATCGCGCAGCGGCCGCCCGGCAAGCACATGGCCGGCTACTGGGAATTTCCCGGCGGCAAGATCAGCGCCGGCGAGAGCAGCGTGCAGGCAGTGACGCGCGAGCTGGCCGAAGAGCTCGGCGTGACCGTGCACCGCTGTCATCCGCTGCTGCAATTGCGGCATGATTACCCCGACCGGGTAGTCGAGCTCGAGGTCTTCGTGGTCGACGACTATGGCGGGCAGCCGTGCGCTCTTGAGGCCCAGGCGCTCAGATGGGTGGCCGCCGCGCAGCTTGGCGCGCAAGGGCTGTTGCCGGCCGACCGCCCGATCGTTGAGGCTCTCAATGCCGCGGCCGGCGGACAGGATATTTCTGCATCAAATTCTGCATCAAATTCTGCATCGATGAGGTGATTGCACATGGCCCAGGACACCGGACTGCCGGATATTCAGCTCGATGGCGCCGGGCTGTATCGCGAGGATATGTTTACCGATCGCAAGGCCGGCAGCATCCGACGGCTGGTGCCGGTGACGGTGGACGGGCACACCGATCCCTCGCGCAGCGTGCTGTATTCGGGTCAGACGCAGCTGCTGACGCCGACCGGGGTGTTGCCGCTGGGTTTTGAGATCGATGCGCAGTCGCTCGAAGAGGCGGTCGGCAAGTTTCCCGCGGCAGTGAAGGAAGCCCTGGACCAGGCGATCGAGGAGGCGCGCGAATACCGGCGCGAGGCGTCCTCGCGCATCGTGGTGCCGGATGTTGGCGGCGGGCTGCCGGGCGCAGGCCCGCTGCCCGGCGGGGGCAAGATCAAGCTCTAGGGTAGCGCCGCCGGGGCTGCCAGATAGGCGTTGCTCAGTTCCTGAAACTGGCCGCCATCGGTGGTGATGTTGGTCTGATGGCCCTCGCCGGTGCCGAACACGACCGCCAGTCCGCCGACCGCGGTCAGTTCGCTGGCGTGGGTGAGAAAGTAATGCACGCGGTTGTCGCGGAAGTGATAGGCGTAGCCGCCGTGGCTACCCGACTGCACGCCCATCGGTGTCTGCCACCAGATCACCGGTAGGCCGCCGATCCCGTCGTGCCAGGAGCGTATCTTGGCCAGATGCTGGCTGAAATTCGGCGTGCTGGTGTTGCTCTCGTCCCAATACCAGCCATTCGCGGTGCCATTTCGGCTGCAGCTATAAGCCCAATCCATGGTTTCAAAGCAGCCGGCATCCCGATCGAGCGTCTGGCCGACGATGAAATCGGCATGCTGTGCGCCGATGGCGTTCATGAACGCGATCACGCCGGCAGGATTGGTGGGATCACCCCAATCCGCGGGCGGAAAGCCGACATAGGCCTTGGGCGCGTATTTGCGCGCCATCGCGATCAGGCAGCCCGCGACACCGACCACGTCGTTGGACAGCCACGCGCAGTCCGGATTGCTGTTGACATGGGCAAACAGCTTGCTCGGATCCCCGCCGCTGGCCCGTATCTGCGCGAATCCCCAGAAATCGGGCTCCAGATTGACCAGGCTCGGCTTGCCATAGGCCCCGAGCAGCTGGAACAGCAGTTTGACGTTGGCCCAGTAGTTGCCCATGTAGCTGCTGCTGTTAAGGCCCGCGAGATTGCCCGCGCCCCAGGCGGCCATCTGATAGAGCGTGAACATCGGCACTGCCCCGACCGAGTCGGCCTGGGCAATGACGACATTCACATAGTCGCCTTTCGGACTGTTCCAGGTGGTCCAGTCGCCCGCGCCGAGCCCGCCGATATAGCGTTCATAGATACTGGGCTTGAGATTCTGCGACAGCACCGCGGACACCGTGTTCGCGTTATCCTGGCCGCCGAGGCCGATCAGCAGTCGATTCGGCATGCCGAGCTTGGCCGCCAGGTGTGCGGCCGCCGAGCTGCCGCTGCCCGATGGAGTGCTGGAACTCGATGAGCTGGAGGGAGCGCCGCCCGAAGAACTGCTGGGGGCAGGGTTGGAGCTGCTGCTGGCCACGGAGAACGTCGCGACGCTGTTATTCCAGTAACGCGTCGAGGAGTAGCCAGAGGTGAAGATGCCGAGCTTCACCTGGTAAGTGCCGGCCGGCGCTCCGGCGGCAATCGTGTAGACCTTCGACGCTACGCTCACCGGAACCGCAGCGCTGAATTCGGTGCCCGGCGTCTCGAACTTGGCGAGGTTAGCCCCGGCGGCGTTATAGAGCTCGACGTCGATGATCATGCCGCTGGCCGCGGCGGCCGCGACGATGCTGCCGGAGATCGTGACCGTGGCGCCGGGCGCCACCGTGCGCGGCAGCACACTGAGTGAGGGGCAGTAGCCGTTGGCGGCGCTGCAGGCGGCCGTGGCGCCGGAGGAGCTCGCGCTGCTGCCGGATGCAGTAATGGCGGCGCTGGTACCGCCGCCGCTAGTGGACGTCACTGGGTTCGTGAGCGTCGCCGGAGCCGTGGACGTCACCGGAGTCGTGGACGTCACCGGAGTCGCCGATGAAACCGGCGCGGACGTGGCGGCGCTGTCCAATGAGGCGCCGCCACAGGCGCTCAAATTTAGACACGCCGCGGCTGCGGCTGCGAGAAGCAGCGGATAGGAATGTTGCATGGCCCTGTCTTTCTTGTGTGAACAGCGAGTGGAGATGTCCGTGATACGTGTAAGTTGCCGATGGCGCAAATTGTCGCCATCCGGCGACCGACGACTGACTTTCTTTTTTGAGTTTGCGAGTGGAGTTGTGTGATACGGGTAAGTTGCCGATGGCGCGAATTGTCGCCATCCGGCGACCGATCATTCGCGTGTGCGGACAGCGCGGCGCGCAGTGAGCTCGCTCGCGTGGCAGGTCCAGCCGGGTGCGCGTTATTTGCCGGCCGGAATCGGCCGGCACTGCTCGATCGAGCGGTTAGTGTTCGCGGCGGTCAGCGTTCGGGAGGCTCGTACAAACCCGGCGCTCGCTCCTCGGCGGCTTGCGCGGCGTCATCCGCAATGGCGTGCTTGCCGGACAGCCAGGCGCCCAGATCGATCAGGCGGCAGCGATCGCTGCAGAATGGCCGGTACGGAAACTGCTCGGACCATTGAATGGCACGCTGGCAGGTCGGACACCGCAACCGCTGGGCCACGTGGCGCTCGCTAACTGCAGCACACCAGTCGGAACGCGACCTGCGCGTCGGTCTGCGTGGCGCGCTGCTCGATGCCGTTCCACTGCAGGAATCGCATGCTGCAGCGATAGTGACTGCCGCTGATTTCCGGATACAGCGGGCTATCGGCAGGCAGGCAGATGCGCAGCAGCTGGAACGGCGCGTCGCGCTCGAAGGTCACATTGAACACGCCCCCGGCAGCCACCTGATCGCGGGCGCGGCCGTTCTGGCGCGTCAGCCAGAGCAGCTCGGCGATGGCATCGCACAGCGGTCGCAGCAGCGCCAGCCAGCGCGCGAAGGCCTCGATACGCGCTTGCGCCGGCTGATTGAGCCAGAAGAAATAGTCCGGCAGGTCGAACTCGCAGGTGCCCCCGGGGATGGCGCTGCGCTGCTTGATCGAGGCCAGGAACTCGGAATCCTTCAGCGGCTGCAGCCAGGCGCCGCCGACGCCGCTCAGCTGCGCTCGCAGCCGGGCAAGATTGGCCAGCAGCGCGCGCAGCCGTGTCGCATCGATACCCTGGCGGTCCTGAAACTCGTTGAGCAGCGCCAGATGGCGCTCGAGCTCCCTGACCACGTCGCTGCGGATGTCGCCCCGGGTCAGGATCGCCAGCATGTCGAGCAGGCTGCCGACGGCAGCGCGGCTGCCCCAGGGGCTGGGTTTTTCGTTGTGGTAGACCGCCTGGCTGTAGAGGAAATCCAGCCGCAGGAAGGTGCGCATCCGCTCATTCAGCGGCTGTTCGAAAATCGAGGGCTCTGGCGCAGCTTCCGGCACGGTCGCGGGATCGGGCATGCAGCTATTGTGCTTGAGGCGCTCGCCGCCCGTAAACGCCCCGGCGCTGCCGGTCATCGGCTGGGCGCAGAGGAATGCGCCGCCGCGGCAAGTGCCCGATATGTCTGATCCAGCGCCGCCACCTTCGCCACCAGATCGGCCGGATCGGTATCGTTCACGATCACGTCGTCGGCGGCGGCAAGGCGCGCCTCGCGGCTGGCCTGAGAGTCAATCACGGCGCGAGCCTGCCCGGCATCGCAGTGATCCCTCGCCTGCAGCCGCGCCAGCTGCAGCGCTTCAGGACAATCCACCAGCAGCACGCGGTCAAAGCGCGAGCCGGCATGCGTTTCCACCAGCAGCGGCAGCACGTGAATCTGGTACGGGCCGCCCGCCTGAGCGGCCAGTTTCTCGGTGCGCACGCTGATCGCCGGGTGCAGCAGCGCTTCGAGCTGCTGCCGCTTGGCAGCGTCGGCGAACACGATGCGGCGCAAGGCGGCGCGATCAAGGCTGCCATCGGGACGGCGCAGTTGCGCGCCGAATTTCTCCAGGACCTGCGCCAGCAGCGCGCTGCCCGGGGCGACGAGCTCGCGCGCCACCTCATCGGCGTCGATGACCGGGACACCAAGGGCGCCAAACAGTCGCGACACCGTGCTCTTGCCGCTGGCAACGCCGCCGGTCAAGGCAATGCGCGGGGGCCGCCGGTGCATCAGCGCTGCGGCGCGAACAGACTCAGGTAGCGCCCGACCATTGGTGGACCCCACAACATCGTCACCCATCCGGCAGTGGCCAGAAACGGTCCGAATGGTATCGGATTGCCACGCTGCTGGCGCCGCGTCGCGATCAAGACGATGCCGATGATCGCGCCAACACCAGCCGACAGCAGCACGATCGGCAGCAGCATTTGCCAGCCGAGCCAGGCGCCCAGGGCCGCGAGCAGCTTGAAGTCGCCGTAGCCCATGCCTTCCTTGCCGGTCAGCAGGCGGAACAGGTGATACAGCGTCCACAGCGACAGGTAGCCGATGGCAGCGCCACCGATGGCGCTGATCGGATCGCGCGGCAGGCTGGCTGCGCCCGAGCCCCAGCCGGTGAGGCTCGCGAGCAGCCCCAGCCACAGCAGCGGCAGCGTCAGCGAGTCCGGCAGCAGCTGCTCATCCAGGTCGATGAAGGTGAGGGCGATCAGGAACCAGGTGACGACAACGCCGCAGGCCGCGGGCCAGCCAAAACCAAGCTGCCACGCCACCACGGCCGTGGCGATGCCGCTGATCAGTTCGACCGCCGGATAGCGCGCGCTGATGCCGGCCTTGCAATGCGCGCAGCGGCCGCGCAGCACCAGGTAGCTCAGCACCGGTATGTTGTGGATCGCAGCGATCGGCGCGTGGCAGGCCGGACAGCTCGAGCGCGGCACCAGCAGGTTGAAGGGGCGCTGGCCGGTGGCGGCGGCCGAGGTGGTGGAAGCCGGGGCGACGGCGGCGGCCGGAGCAACGCTGGCGGCCGGCGTGCTGACCAGGGCGGCACTGTGCGCCTGCCACTGCCGCTCGAGCATGATCGGCAGGCGGTAGATCACCACGTTGAGAAAACTGCCGACCACCAGGCCGACGATCAGCGCCACCGCGACCCATGCGGCGGGCGATTGCGCCAGCAGCTCCAGCACGCGTTTAGCCGACGACGGAACCGAGCTTGAAGATCGGCAGGTACATGGCGATGACCAGGCCGCCGACCAGCACGCCGAGAATCGCCATGATCAGCGGCTCGAGCAGGCTCGACATGCTGTCGACCGCGGCATCGACATCTTCTTCGTAGAAAGTCGCCACCTTGCCGGACATGGTGTCGAGCGCGCCGGATTCCTCGCCGACCGCGATCATCTGCACCACCATGTTGGGGAACAGGCCGGTGTTCTCCATCGCGCGCTGCAGGCGCTGGCCGGTGGCGACCTCGTCGCGCATTTTCATTACACCGTCTTCGTACACGATGTTACCGCAGGCTCCGGCCACCGAATCCAGCGCTTCGACCAGCGGCACGCCGGCGGCGAACATGGTGGAAAGGGTGCGCGCGTAGCGTGCGATGGCGGCCTTGTTGAGGATCGGTCCGATGATGGGCATCTTCAGCGACAGGCGGTCGAGCAGCTGGCGCATGCGGCGCGAGCGCTTGTAGAAATAGATAAACGCGTAGACCGCACCGCCGGTCACGATCGCCAGATAGACGCCGTTGTGCTGCACGAACTTCGACAGATTGATGACCATCTGGGTGAAAGCCGGCAGGTCGGCACCGAAGCCCTTGAACAGTTCCTCGAACTGCGGGATGACGAAAATAAGAAGGATCACGGTCACGATCAGGGCCACTACCAGCACGGCGGCCGGATAGAACAGCGCCTTCTTGACCTTCTTCTTCACCGCCTCGCTTTTCTCCTTGTAGGTGGCCACCTTGTCGAGCAGGCCTTCGAGCGCACCGGCCTGCTCACCGGCCTCGACCAGGTTGACGAACAGGTCGTCGAAGTACAGCGGATGCTTGGCGAGCGCCTCGTGCAGCGACGTGCCGCCTTCCACCTCGGCCTTGATCTCGAGCACCAGCTTCTGCATCGCCGGGTTGTCGTGGCCGGTGCCGATGATCTCGAACGCCTGCACCAGCGGAATTCCGGCACCCAGCATCGTGGCCAGCTGGCGGCTGAAGATCGCGATGTCTTCGGCCTTGACCCGGCCGCCGCTCCTGAAGGCCTGCGACTGCTTCTTGATGCGTGTGGCCACGACACCCTGGCGACGCAGGTCCGCCTTCAGTGACTGCTCGTTCTGCGCGACCGCGCGGCCCTTGATGCGCTGGCCTTTGCGGTCCATCCCCTCCCAGTTGAAGGAGGTATCCTTCTTGATGGTTCGAATTGCAGTGGTTGATTGCGCCATGGCTGTATTTTTCCGTTTGCTAGCCGCATCACTCGATGGTGACGCTATTGATCTCTTCCAGACTGGTCATGCCGGTCCTGACTTTCTCCAGGCCTGAGCGGCGCAGATCCCAGACGCCTTCCTTGGTAGATTGTTTGGTGATGTCGAGGGCGTTGCCGCCGGTCATGATGATGCGGCCGATTTCTTCACTGACTTCCATCACCTGGTACAGGCCGACGCGACCTTTGTAGCCATCGGTGCAACTGCCGCAGCCCTTGGGACCGTAGATCTTGATGCCGGTGGCGATGTCGCTTTCCTGGAATCCTTCCTTGCGCAGCGCTTCGGCCGGCACTTCCAGCAGCACCTTGCACTGCGAGCACAGCCGTCGCGCCAGGCGTTGCGCGATGATCAGGCTCACCGAGGTCGCAATCGCGTAGGGTTTCACACCCATGTCGACCAGGCGGGTCAGGGTCTGCGGGGCATCATTGGTATGCAGGGTCGAGAGCACCAGGTGGCCGGTCTGGGCGGCCTTGATCGCGATCTCGGCGGTCTCCAGGTCGCGCACCTCGCCGACCATCACGATGTCCGGATCCTGGCGCAGGAAGGCTCGCAGCGCCGACGCAAACGTCAGGCCGACCTTGTTGTTGACGTTGACCTGGTTGACGCCGGGCAGGTTAATTTCCGCCGGGTCCTCGGCGGTTGAAATGTTGAGATCCTCGCGATTGAGGATATTCAGGCCGGTATACAGCGACACTGTCTTGCCGCTGCCGGTCGGGCCGGTGACCAGAATCATGCCCTGCGGCTTGGCGAGGTGCTTCAGGTACAGGTCTTTCTGGAACGGCTCATAGCCGAGCGCCTCGATGCCGAGCATGGCCTGCGAGGGATCCAGGATACGCAGCACGATCTTCTCGCCGTACAGCGTCGGGCAGCTGCTGACGCGAAAATCGATGGCGCGCGTTTTCGACAGCCGCATCTTGATGCGCCCATCCTGCGGCACGCGCCGTTCGGCGATGTCCAGGCGCGCCATGACTTTCAGGCGCGCCGCGATCTTGCCGGTGAGCTGCACCGGCGGCTGCGCGACCTCTTTCAATACGCCGTCCATGCGCAGCCGCACGCGAAACATCTTCTCGTACGGCTCGAAGTGCACATCCGAGGCGCCGCGCCGGATCGCATCGAGCAGCACCTTGTTGACGAAGCGCACGATCGGCGCGTCTTCGACGTCGTCGCGCGTGACTTCGCCGCCCAGTTCGTCGCCATCGCCGCCGCTGACCTCGAGCGACTCGAGATCGACCGCCTCGTCGTCGCCGAGGCTCGGCATCTGGGTATCGAACTGCTCGATCGCCTTGTCGAGCTTGCGCTGCAGCTTGTCGTCCTCCACCACGATCGCTTCGACCGCCAGGCTGGTCTGGAACTTGATCTCATCGATCGCGTGCAGATTGGTCGGGTCGGCGACGCCCAGGAACAGCCGCTTGCCGCGCTTGAACAGCGGCAGCACCCGGTGCTTGGCGAGCAGCTTGTCGGAGACCATGCGCACCGCTTCCAGGTCGATGCTGAGCGCGTCGAGGTCGAACAGCGGCACGCCGTATTCGGCCGCAGCGGTGATCGCGATGTCGCGCGACTTGACCGCGCCGCCCGCGATCAGCTGGGTGACGAAGCTGGTTTTCTTTTCAGCCGCAGCGTGCAGCGCAGCATGCATCCCGGACTCATTGACCACGCCGTCCTGAACCAGCCGCTGGGGCAGGCCACCCAGGCTGGATCTTGGCGTACTGAGGGCCAAAGAATCATTGTCATTCATGGGCTTATACGGGGCGCGCGCCTTAGGGGACGTCCTAGTCTACTCAGTTGAGCCGCTTGAGCAATGTCAAATATGTTGGCGATGTTTGCATATCGGCCCCCGGGGCTGCGTGACTGGTTTCCCAAAAGAACAAGCCCCTCCGGAGAGGGGCCCAGGAATCAAACGTAAAGGCTGCGATTCGATGTCAGGCGTGACAGCTGGTGGGCAGGTAGGAGGCCGGGACCGTCGTCGCGGTCGCCACCGGCGCGGTCGCCAGCGCCGCGGGGGCGGGCGCGGTGCCGCATACCCAGACGACGTCGTTGTTGGCGCTCAACCCGGGGGAGATCGTCAGCATGTTCTTGCCGGCGGTCGACAGCTTGGCGTTGGCCTGCGGACCGGTGTAGGTGATCTGGATCTGGCCACCGGCGACGACGGCCACGACGCCGACGTACTTGCCACTGGAGGCACCGGTCACCGCGATACATCCCGCAGCACCTGCCGCGGCCGTCGAGGAGCAGGCAGGAAATGCGCCATTTTGAGCGTAGTACTCAGAGATCGCCGTTTTCCAGCCGGACGCGAGGCTCAGGCCTTCCGTGACCTGCGCGCGGATCGTGTAGTTCTGGTACGCCGGGATCGCGATCGCGGCCAGAATTCCAATGATCGCCACCACGATCATCAGTTCGATCAGCGTGAATCCTTTCTGCATCGTCTTCATCTCAGTCCCACAATTGCCAGATAAACAACTGCCAGAACAAAGAGAAGCCCCTGAGGCCAGGGGCTTCTCCAAGCCATCGTTGCGGCTGCCGCTATTAGGCGTGGCAGCTGGTCGGCAGGTAGGACGCCGGGACCGTCGTGGCAGTCGCCACCGGCGCGGTCGCCAGGGCAGCCGGGGCGGGCGCGGTGCCACAAACCCAAACCACGTCGTTGTTGCCGCTCAGCCCGGGCGAGATCGTCAACATGTTGACACCAGCGGCCGACAGCTTGGCGTTCGCCTGCGGACCGGTATAAACGATCTGGATCTGGCCACCGGCGACGACGGCGACGGTGCCGACGTACTTGCCACTGGAGGCACCGGTTACCGAGATACAACCCGCAGCACCCGCCGCAGCAGTCGAGGAGCAGGCCGGGAACGCGCCATTCTGAGCGTAGTACTCAGAGATCGCCGTTTTCCAGCCGGCCGCAAGACTCAGGCCTTCCGTGACCTGCGCGCGAATCGTGTAGTTCTGGTATGCCGGGATCGCGATCGCGGCCAAAATACCGATGATCGCCACCACGATCATCAACTCGATCAGTGTGAAACCTTTTTGCATCGTCTTCATGTCCGCAGGACTCCGTGTATGTAATGGGCTGCGGCCACGCAGCCGCAGTGCGAATCATGCAACCCCCGTGCCAGTGGCGGCTATGATCACAACTTATTGTTTTAGTATAGTTATTTTTTTGACGCTGGCCGGATTTGACGTAACCACTGGCCGCGGATGACGACACGGCTGCCGGGCATTGTCAGCATCTGACAGCCCCTGTCACCGCCGCCGGCAGCGCCTACTCGATGCCGAGCTTCTTGACCCGATAGCGCAGCGCCCGAAAGCTCATGCCGAGCAGCTTCGCCGCCGCGGTCTTGTTATAGCGCGTCTGCTGCAGTGCCTTGAGGATCGCGGCGCGCTCCATGGTCTCGAGCTGATCGCCCAGCGCAGCACTGGGAGCGGCGAGGCTGGTCGGGCGCTCGGCGCCGACACCCTGGCCGCCCGCTGTCACCGTGGCTGCTGCGACCGGCGGCTGGCGCAGTTGCAGGTCCTCGACATCGATCACACCCGAGACCGATAGCGCGATGGCGCGCTCCAGGATGTTCTCGAGTTCGCGTACGTTGCCGGGAAACGAGTAGCGCTGCAGCGCCAGCCGAGCCTGCTGGGTGGCGCTGGGCAGCGGGGCGCCGATACGCGCCGACAGCCGCTGCAGCATCGTATCGGCCAGTTCCGGAATGTCCTCGGCGTGCTCGCGCAGCGCCGGCACCCGAATCTCGATCACGTTGATGCGGTAGAACAGGTCCTCGCGAAAGCGGCCGAGCGCGACCAGCTCGGCCAGATGCTTGTGCGTCGCTGACAGCACCCGTACATCGACCGGCACTTCGCGCTGTTCGCCGATCGGCCGCACGGTCTTCTCCTGTATCAGGCGCAACAGCTTGACCTGCATGTGCAGCGGCAGGTCGGCGACCTCATCCAGGAACAGCGTACCGCCCTCGGCGCTCTGCACCAGGCCGCGCTTGTCGGCGATCGCGCCGGTGAAGCTGCCGCGCTTGTGGCCGAACAGTTCACTCTCCATCAGCTCCGACGGAATGGCGCCACAGTTGACCGGAACGAACGGCGCGTCGGCGCGCGCGCCGGTCTCGTGAATCAGCCGCGCAACCAGCTCCTTGCCGGTGCCCGACTCACCGGTGATGTGCACCGGTGCCTGGCTGCGCGCCACCCGCGCGATCAGCTCGCGCAACCCCGTCATGCCGGGCGAATGGCCGAGCAGGCGCGGCTCATGCGCCGGGATCGATGCCGCGCTGCCGCGCCGGTCGGTGAGCTTGATGGCCTTGGCGACCAGCTTGCGCAGTACACCGAGGTCGAGCGGCTTGGAGACGAAATCGAAGGCGCCCAGCTTGAGCGCGCGCACCGCCGATTCGACATTGCCGTGGGCGGTGATCACCGCGACCGGCACGTCGGCGTGCTGCTGCTGGATCCAGGCGACCAGGTCGAGCCCGTCGCCATCGGGCAGCCGCATGTCGGTCAGGCACAGATCGAAACGGCGCTCATTGAGCTTGGCGCGGGCGCCCGCCAGGTCAGCCGCCGAATCGGTCGCCAGGTTCATGCGGCTCAAGGTCAGCGACACCAGCTCGATCAGATCCGGCTCGTCGTCGACGATCAGTACGGTGGGCTTGCTCGGTGTGTCCAATCAATACGCTCAGTGCGCTGCCTGATGCTGGTTGTCGGCCCAGCGGCTCGGGTCGGAAAACACGATGCGGAAGATGCTACCCCCGCCATCGCGCGTCTCATACAGCAGGGTCGCCCCATTGGCCTGTCCGAGTTCGCGCGCCAGAAACAGGCCGAGCCCGGTGCCGTGCGCGGCGCGGGTGAAGAATGGCTCGAAAATGCGCTCCGCGTCGGCCTGCGCAATGCCCGGTCCACGATCGGCGACCTGCAGGTAGGGCCGGCCGACGCCCGCCAGGCGACCGAAGCGCAGTTCGATCGGCGCTGCCGCGGCGTGCGGCAGCGCATGCGTGACGCTGTTCTGGCACAGGTTCCAGAAGATCTGGTGCAGCTGGCTGGCATCGATGCGCAGCTCAATGTCCTCGGAGCCCGGATCGATGGTCAGGCGCTGCCGTGGCAGCTGCAGGGTGTCGCAGAATTCGTCGCGAAAGCGCCGTATCCAGGCCTCGAGCATCAGTTTTTCCGGTCGCGGCGCCTCGCGACGCGAGAGCTGCAGGATGTTATCGATGATGCCGCTGACGCGGGTCGAATGGTCCTGCATGATTTCGGTCAGGCGGCGATCGGCGCTGCTGAGCGCCGGGGATTCGGCCAGCAACTGCGCCGCGTGGCTCATGGCGCCGACCGGATTGCGGATCTCGTGGGCGATACTGGCCGACAGGCGCCCCAGGGCTGCGAGCTTGGTCTGCTGCACCTTGGCCGCCAGGTCGCTGGTATCTTCCAGGAACACGATGATCGGGGCCGGTGCGCTGCTGCCGAGCGGTGCGAAGTGCGGATGGATGACGCGCGCGCCGTCGTCGGCTACAAAAGTGCCGGCACCGCCGCGCAGGATCAGCGTCTCATCCTTGCGCCAGGTGGACAGCAGGTAGAGCAGTCGCGGGGCAACCTCGCCGAGCAGCGCGCCAGGCACCGCGACATTGTCGCCCAGCAGGCGGGCCGCCGACTCGTTGATCAGCCGGATACGGTCCGAGGGGTCCACGACCAGGATGCTCTCGCGCAGACGCTGCACGATGTACTGCGACAGCTGCGCGAGGTTAGCCAGATCGAGCTCCTGGCGACGCACCAGCGCTTCGCTCTCGCGCAGGCGACTGGAGACCGGCCAGGCCATCAGCGCGACCAGGAACAGCACCGCGCCGAGCATGCCCGCCAGCGAGTAGTCGTAGGTCTGGGCGTTGCCGGCGAACACCGCCAGGATCTGCTGCGTCAGCAGCCCGAGCGCGGCCAGCGCGGCGATGCCGAGGCTGGCGCGGCCCTCCGCCAGCAGCGCCAGGGCGCCGACCGGGATCACCAGAAGGATCCCGAGACCGCTGGCGACGCCGCCGCTGCAATACAGCAGCGCGCAGATCGCCGTCGTATCGAGCAGCATGTGCACGAACACCAGCGCATGGCGGCTGCGCCAGCGCCCCCTGCCGCCGAAGGCCACGATCGCGCCCAATGCCCAATAGACCATGCAGGCGAAGGTGAACAGCTGCGGATCGCTGGCCCCGACGGTGGGGGTCGGGCGGGTCAGCTGCTGCAGGGCGAACAGCACCGGGGGCAGCAGCAGGCGGTACAGGTTGGCCAGGCCGACCACCCGCCAGGCCAGATCGCTGCCCGAGGCAGCCGCCGCGGGCACGCTGGCGGGCGGCAGTGACGCCACGGAGGGCGGCGGGATGGCGGGGGGCTCGCGCGGCGGTGTCGTCGCCTCCCCCGGTGCACCGGCAGAGGCCGCGCTCATCGGGTCAGGGTTCGCCATGCGGGGCCGCAATGTAACATTGAAACTGTCCGGGAAAGGCGCACTCTAAGTATTCAGGTCGCGTTCACGACGTCCGTGTCAACCTTTCAGAACGTAGGTCGTTACCATGCAGCATATGACTAATCAGCCACTTAAACTGCGAATCTGGTCCGTTCTGGGGCTGTCGGCACTGCTGGTCGCCTGCGAGGCGCCACCGCCGCGACGCACCGTGGTGGCGAGCGAGCCGGTGCCGGCGCGCATCATGGTGTATCCCGCGCAGGGGCAAAGCCCCGAGCAGCTCGAGCGCGACCGATACGAATGCCACGTCTGGGCGGTGCAGCAGACCGGCTTCGATCCTAGCCGGCCGGGCCTGGCGCCGGGCCAGCGCGTGGTGGTCGAGCCCGCCAATCCGCCGGGTGCCGGTACCGCCGTCGGCGCGATCGCCGGGGCGATCCTGGGCGCGGCGTTGGCCGGTCCTCGCGATGCCGGCTTCGGCGCGGTGTTTGGCGGCGTGACCGGCGCTGCGATCGGCGCATCGAGCGACGTCAATGCGCAGGCGCAGGCCAATGTGGAACAGGCCCGACTCGACCAGGGGTACGCACGCAGCGAGGCCGCCGCCTCGAATTATCGACGGGCGATCAGCGCCTGCCTGGACGCGCGCGGCTACAAGACCGCTTGAGGGCAATAGGCATATGAGGAACGCATCCGACAGATGGCTGGCCTGGCCGACGCTGGCACTGCTCACGCTCGCGGCCGCGAGCGTGAGCTACGCCGCGGATCCGCGCCACGAGGAACCGCGCGAGCAGGTGAGTCGCTCGGGCGCCGGCCGCGGCGAAGTGCTCGATAACCGCTATAACCACGGTCACTATTACCCGCCGCGCGGCGCCGTGGTACGGGCGCTGCCCGGCGGCTATCGGCCGTACTACTACCATGGCAGCCGATTCTATTTTTCCGGCGGCATCTGGTATGCGCCCGGGCCCTACGGGTTCATCGTGACGCGCCCGCCGGCCGGGCTGTTCCTGACCGTGCTGCCGCCGTTCTACACCACCGTGTGGGTGGGGGGCGCGCCGTACTACTACGCGGACAACGTTTACTATCAGTGGCAGCCCGGCGCCAACGGCTATGCGGTCGTGGACCCCCCGGAAGGGGCAGATCAGCCGGGGGCGCCGCCGGCGGCGCCGGCTGATGACTTCTACATCTACCCGAAGAACGGGCAGGCGCAGGAGCAGCAGGCGGCCGATCAGTACGAATGTCATAACTGGTCCAAGTCCCAGACCGGCTTCGATCCGACGCAGCAGGGCGGCGGCGTCGCGCCCAATGAGGGTGGTTCGCGTCGCGAACAGTATCAACGCGCAATGACCGCGTGCCTCGAGGCGCGCGGCTATAGTGTCAAATAGCCGACGCTGCGATTCGCCAGCGCCCGGCTAATTGCCGCGTTCGACTGATTTTCTAAGGTGGCGCGCTAGCCTCGGCCGCAGGTTTTCCGCGATAATCGCCAGCTTTTCCGCACCGGGGTTGGTCGCGAATGAACCTGCACGAATATCAGGCGAAAAAAATTCTCGCCGCCTACGGCATCCCGGTGCCCGAGGGTCGCGTGGCGGGGAGCGCCGAGGAGGCGGTCGCGGCCGCGCAGGCGCTCGGTGGCACGCTCTGGGTGGTCAAGGCGCAGGTGCATGCGGGCGGTCGCGGCAAAGCGGGCGGTGTCAAGCTCGCGCGCGATGCCGAACAGGTGCGCGCCGCCGCTGCCGGCATGCTCGGCAAGCGACTGGTCACCAAGCAGACCGGGCCGGGCGGCTTGCCGGTCGAACGCGTCTATGTCGAGTGCGGATCCGATATCGAGCGCGAGCTGTACCTGAGCCTGACGCTCAATCGCGAGCGCGGGCGCATCGCGGTGGTCGCCTCGGCGGCCGGCGGTATGGAGATCGAGGAGGTCGCGCACGACACGCCGGAGAAGATCCTGTCGGTGACGGTGCATCCGGCGAGCGGCCTGGAACCGTTTCAATGCCGCCAGCTCGCCTTCGGACTGGGATTCACACTGGCACAGATCGAGCAGTTCCAGTCGATCGTCACCGGCCTGTATCGACTGTATCTGGAGCGCGACGCGAGCCTGATCGAGATCAATCCGCTGATCGTCACCAAGCGCGGCAGCCTGGTGGCACTCGATGCCAAGCTCGACATCGACGCCAACGCGCTGTTCCGCCAGAAGGACATGGCGGCGCTGCGCGACCCGGGACAGGAAGACCCGATGGAGCAGCGCGCCAGCGAGCACGATCTCAATTACGTCTCGCTCGACGGCACCATCGCCTGCATGGTGAATGGCGCCGGTCTGGCGATGGCGACCATGGATCTGATCAAGCTGCACGGCGGCCGGCCAGCGAACTTCCTCGATGTGGGCGGCGGTGCTACCAGCGATCGCGTGACCGCTGCGTTCAAGCTGATCCTGTCCAATGCGCAGGTGCGCGCGATCCTGGTCAACATCTTCGGCGGCATCGTGCGCTGCGACCTGATCGCCGATGGCATCATCAATGCCGTGAAGAACGTCGGCGTCGCAGTACCGGTGGTGGTGCGCCTGGAGGGCACGAACGCGCCGGCGGCGCGCGCGCGGCTGGCCGCGAGCGGCCTGGCGATCATCGCCGCCGCCGACCTGACCGATGCGGCCAGGAAAGTCATCGCCGCCGCCAGGAAGGCCGCCTGAACCGGCAATCACGCGCCCGGCCGCAGCCTCAAGGACCCGCATGAGCATTCTTGTCAACAAACGCACGAAAGTGATCTGCCAGGGATTCACCGGCAAGCAGGGTAGTTTTCATTCGGAACAATGCATCGCCTATGGCACGCGGCTGGTGGGCGGCGTGACCCCCGGGCGCGGCGGCGAGAAGCACCTGGATCTGCCGGTATTCGATACCGTGGCCGAGGCGGTGCGCGCGACCGGCGCGACCGCGAGCATGATCTACGTGCCGGCGCCGTACGCGGCCGATGCGATCCTGGAAGCCGCCGATGCCGGCATCGAGCTGGTGGTGTGCATCACGGAAGGGGTGCCGGTCAACGACATGGTCAAGGTCAAGGCGACGCTGTCGGGTTCGCCGACGCGGCTGATCGGCCCGAACTGCCCCGGCATCATCACGCCGGGCGAGTGCAAGATCGGCATCATGCCGGGTTTCATTCACCGCAAGGGCTGCGTCGGGATCGTGTCGCGTTCGGGCACGCTGACCTACGAGACCGTGTTTCAGACCACCAATAACGAGCTCGGTCAGAGCACCTGCGTCGGGATCGGCGGTGATCCGGTGCGCGGCATGAATTTCATCGACGTCATCGAGCTGTTCGAACGCGACCCGCAGACCGAGGGCATCATCATGGTCGGGGAGATCGGCGGTTCGGATGAGGAAGCCGCGGCCGAGCATATCCGCCGTTACGTCAGCAAGCCGGTGGTGACGTATATCGCCGGCGTCACGGCGCCTGCCGGCAAGCGCATGGGCCACGCGGGCGCGGTGATCGCGGGCGGCAAGGGTACTGCGGCCGACAAATACCGCGCGCTCGAGGCGGCGCGGGTGCGCACCGTGAAGTCGCCGGCCGAGCTCGGTCGGGCGATGGCGGAGCTGCTCGGCAAGCGCCGCGCGCAGGCGGCAAAGAGCGCTGCCAGCAGGGCGTCGAAGGCGACGCAGGAGGCATGGCAACTATTGCCGCGGCCACGCGCGCTGCGCGGGGCGGGCTCGGCCGCCGCGTCTGCGCCGGACAAGGTGCCAAGGAAGGCGCTAAAGAAGGCGCTAAAGAAGTCGGGCAAGAACGCGGCCAAGAGATCGCCGCCAGGCCGGCGCACCGGCAAGCCGGTGGCCGCGCAACGCGGCAGGCGCAGCCAGCGCGCCAGGGGCGCCGCGCGAGCGCGGCGCTGAACGGCGCACCTGCGCCCCGCCCATTCACCGGGAGTGCCGGTGGCACCTACCGACAGACTTAGGATCGCGCTGGCGCAGCTGAATCTGCTGGTCGGCGATGTGCGTGGCAATCTCGAGCGCGTGATCGCCGAGGCGCGGCGCGCGCGTGACGCGCTGCATGCGGACCTGGTGCTGTTTCCGGAGCTGACGCTGTCAGGCTATCCGCCCGAGGATCTGCTGTTCCACCGCGGCCTGCGGCGGCAGATCGAGCGCGCGCTGTCCGAGCTGAAGGCGGCGGTACCCGAGATCGGCGTGATGGTCGGTTATCCGGAGTACGCTGACGGGCAGATCTATAACTCGGCGCTGCTGCTGCGCGGCGGGCGCGAGCTGGCGCACCACCGCAAGGCGGTGCTGCCGAACTACAAGGTGTTCGATGAGAAGCGCTATTTCACCCCGGGTACGCAGGCCACGGTGCTCGATTTCGACGGCTGGCGCCTCGGCCTGCTGATCTGCGAGGACGTATGGGAGCCAGCGCCGGTGCAGGCGGCGAAGGCGCTCGGTGCCGAGCTGCTGCTGATCATCAACGCCTCGCCGTACGAGATCCACAAGCAGCGCGAGCGCGAGCAGGTGCTCGGGGATCGGATCCGCGAAACGCAGCTGCCGGCGGCGTACGTGAATCTGCTGGGCGGGCAGGACGAGCTGGTGTTCGACGGCAATTCGTTCGTGATGGATGCACAGGGGCAGCTGGTGATGCGCGCCGAGGCCTTCAGGGATGGCCTGTACAGCGTCGAATTCGAGCGCCGGCCAGCCGGGCTGGTGCCGCTCGCGGGCACGATCGCCCCCGAGCTGTCGGACGAGGAAAGCGTGTATCGGGCGCTGGTGCTGGGGGTGCGCGACTACGTCAGCAAGCATGGTTTCCCGGGCGTGGTGATGGGACTGTCGGGCGGCGTGGATTCGGCGCTGACGCTGGCGATCGCGGTCGATGCGCTGGGAGCTGAGCGCGTGCACGCGGTCATGATGCCATCGCGCTATACCTCCGACATGAGCCGCGAGGACGCAGCCGCGCAGGCCAAAGCGCTCGGCGTGCGACTGAGTTCGATCTCGATCGAAGACATGTTTGCGGCGACCCTGCAGGCGCTGGCCGGCGAATTCGCCGGCCGCAGGCCCGATGCCACCGAGGAGAACATCCAGGCGCGCTGTCGCGGCGTACTGCTGATGGCAATCTCGAACAAGACCGGCCGCATGCTGCTGACCACCGGCAACAAGAGCGAGATGGCGGTCGGTTACGCGACGCTCTATGGCGACATGGCGGGCGGATTCGCGCCGATCAAGGACTGCAGCAAGCAGCTGGTCTACCGGCTGGCGCGTTATCGCAACACGCTGTCAGCGGCGATCCCCGAGCGCGTGATCGAGCGCGAGCCCACGGCGGAGTTGCGGCCCGAGCAGAAGGACACCGACTCGCTGCCGCCGTACCAGGTGCTCGATCCGATACTCGAGAGTTTCATCGAGGACGACCTGTCGGTCGAGGAGATCTGCGAGCGCGGGTTCGATCGCGCCGTGGTCGCGCGCGTGCTCGACATGGTCAAGCGTGCCGAGTACAAGCGGCGCCAGGCGCCGCCCGGCGTACGCGTGAGCCGGCGTGCCTTCGGCCGCGACTGGCGCTATCCGATCACCAACGGCTATCGCCGCTAGCTCATCCGCGGCGCCAGATCTGCCACCAGTGCTTGCCGCTCGCGTTCTGCGACTCGTTGGTCGCCGGATAGTTGGCCTGATAGACGCGCTCGACGTTGGCAGCCAGTTCGGTGTAGCCGAGGCGCCGATAGCACTCGAGCATGATGGCGAGTGCCTGCTGCTCGGACGGCGAGCCGTCGTATTGCTCGATCACCCCTTCGGCCCGGCGCGCGGCCGCGATGTAGGCGCCGCGCCGTACGTAGTAGCGCGCGACGTTGACTTCGTACTGGGCCAGCCGGTTTCGCAGGTAAGTCATGCGGCGCAGCGCATCGTGCGCATAGTCGCTGTTCGGATATTGCGTGACCACGGTGCTGAAGGCGTTGATCGACTTCAACAGGTCGGCCGGCGGCCGCTTGGCCATGTCCACGCCGAAGAAGCGCTCGATTGAATATGGGGTGCGCTCGAAGTAGATCAGGCCCTTCATGTACCAGGCGTAGTCCACACGCGCGTGGGTCGGGTTCTCGCGCAGGAACTGGTCGGCCGCATCGATCGCGGTTTCCTTCTCGCCCTTGCGGTAGTAGCAATAGATGACGTCGAGCCGCGCCTGGCGCGCCTGGTTGGTGAACGGGAAGCGCGACGTCAGCGCCTCGTACTGCTTGATGGCATACTCGAAGTCGTTGTTGATCAACGCTTTGTGGGCGTTGCTGTAGAGCGTCTCGGCGCTCGCGGTCTTGAGTTTCTTGGCCTGCGTGTGACAGCCGGCGAGCAGGCAGAGCGAGGCGATGAACAGCGCGCCCAGCAGCCGCCAGCGACCTGGGGCCGCAGTAAGTGGTGAACTCAAGGAAGGACCCTAAGAGAATGAATCGTTGATTGATCCAGTATAGCTGACCCGCCCGATGCCACCTGAGTTCCAGACCCATCGCCTCGAACTGCCGCCGGCAGCGGCCGGACTGCGCCTTGACCAGGCGCTGGCCGCCGCGCTGCCGCAGTACTCGCGCGCGCGGCTGCAGCGCTGGATTCGGGACGGTGCGGTGCGGCTGGGCGGCAGGGCGGCGCGTGCACGCGACCGGGTCTGCGGCGGCGAGCAGATCGTGGTCGAGGCGCATTTCGCCGCCGATGACAGCGTCGGTGCCGAAGCGCTGCCACTGCACATCGTGCACCAGGACCGCGAGCTGCTGGTGCTCGACAAGCCGGCCGGCCTGGTGGTGCATCCCGGGGCGGGCAATCGCGCGCATACGCTGCAGAACGCGCTGCTGGCGCACGATCCAGCGCTGGCGCGCGTACCGCGTGCCGGGCTGGTGCACCGGCTCGATAAGCAGACCAGCGGACTGTTGATCGTGGCGCGAACACCCGAAGTGCATACGCGACTGGTCGCGCAGCTGGCCGCGCGCGCGATCGGCCGCGAATACCTGGCGCTGGTGGTCGGACAGCCCACCGGCGGCGCTCGTATCGATGAGCCGATCGGTCGCCACCGCAGCCTGCGCACCCGCATGACGGTGCGCAGCGATGGGCGTGAGGCGATCACTAATTTTCGTATCGAGGAGCGCTTTCGCGTGCATACGCTGCTGCGGGTGCAGCTGGAGACCGGGCGCACGCACCAGATCCGCGTGCATCTGGCGCATGTCGGCCTGCCGCTGGTCGGCGATCCGGCCTACGGCGGCCGGCGCCGGCAGGTCGCCGGCGAGGCCGCGGCGCTCAACACCCTGTTGCATGCCTTTCAGCGCCAGGCGCTGCACGCGCAGCGACTCACGCTGACGCACCCGGGCACCGGCCGCCAGATCAGCTTCGACACGCCGGTGCCGGCGGATTTCCAGGCGCTGCTGGCGGCGCTGCGCGAGGACGCCGGCGTGGCCCGCGCGGCCGCGCACCGCTCCGGACGCACGGCGCTGCGTGGCCGGCGGCGCGGTAAGTCGCGCAGCCCATGACTGCGCCGGTACTGCTGCTACCGGACTGGCCTGCGCCGGCAAGCGTGCGCGCGGCCTTCACGCTGCGTGCCGGTGGCGTCAGCACCGGCCGCTATGCCTCGCTCAACCTGGGCGCTCACGTCGGCGATGACGCGCTGGCAGTGTCGGAGAATCGTCGTCGTGTCGCCGCCGGGTTGGGGTTGCCGGCCGAGCCGTTGTGGCTGTCGCAGGTGCACGGCACCGCGGTGGTGGCGGCCGATGAGCTGCCGCCGGATGCGGCCGTGCCGCAGGGCGACGCCGCGCTGACGCGGCAAGCCGGGCGCGTGCTGGCGGTGCAGGTCGCCGATTGCCTGCCGGTGCTGCTGGCGCAACGCGACGGCGAGGCGGTGGCAGTGGTGCACGCGGGCTGGCGCGGACTGGCCGCCGGCGTCATCGAGTCCAGCGTCGCGGCGCTCGGTTACGACGGCGAGGAGCTGCACGCCTGGCTGGGACCTGCCATCGGGCCGGCTCATTTCGAGGTCGGAGAGGAAGTGCGGGTGGCATTTTGCGCCCACGACGGCCAGGCGGCGGCGGCATTCGCAGCCAACGAGCGCGGCCGCTGGCAATGCGACCTGCAGGTGCTCGCCCGGCAACGGCTGTCGGCGCTGGGCGTGCGTTCGATCCACGGCGAGCTGCGCTGTACCTACGGCGAGTCCGATGCGTTCTATTCGTTCCGGCGCGATGGCACCACCGGACGCATGGCGGCATTGATCTGGCTCAATGCCAGCCCATGCTAGAGTGACCGCTCGCTCGAGCGAAGCTGCCGCCCAGGCAGACGATGGAACAGCCGGCCATGGCCCTGGTATGGATTTTATTAGCCACGTTCTTCGGCGGCGTGCTCAGCGCGGCGTTGGCGAGCGCGTTCCTGCTGCTATCGGAAGCGCGGCGTACCTGGCTGCTGCCGCACCTGATCAGCTTTGCCACCGGAGCGATGCTGGCGGCGGCGCTGATCGGGTTGCTGCCCGAGGCGATCGCCAGCGTCGGCCCCGGGCGCATCCAGGCCATCGGCGCTGCGGTGCTGGCGGGCATCGCGCTGTTCTTCGTGCTGGAGAAGCTGGTGCTCTGGCGTCACTGCCATACCGAGGACTGCGAGACGCACTCGCCGCACCAGGCCGATCGCGATCGCGCCGCCGGCTGGATCGTGCTGTTCGGCGACGGCGTGCACAACGCGTTCGACGGTGTGCTGATTGCGGCAGCGTTCCTTACCGATACCAAGCTCGGGGTGGTGACCACGATCGCGATCACCGCGCACGAGATACCGCAGGAGCTGGGCGACCTGGCGGTGCTGCTGCACGCGCGCATGAGCCCGGTGCGTGCGCTGTGGTTCAACGCCGCCAGCAGCCTGACCTCGATCATCGGCGGGCTGGCCGGCTATTTTGCGCTGCGGCGCACGCTGGATGTACTGCCGTACGCGATCTCGGTGGCCGCCGCCTCGCTGATCTACGTCGCGGTCGCGGACCTGATTCCGGGCCTGCACCGGCGGGTGGACCTGGGCGCCGCGGCCGCCCAGGTGCTGCTGATCGGCTGCGGTGTCGCGGTGATCGTCGCGGCTGAGCTGTGGCTGGCGTAGCGGCCCAAACAG
>Ga0210394_10002408_pt1 | contig 25719 bp, 20 predicted proteins | sample IncBWC12MmetaG_FD_160121 | JGI IMG/M metagenome (GOLD analysis project Ga0210394, IMG submission 160121) | Forest soil microbial communities from Barre Woods Harvard Forest LTER site, Petersham, Massachusetts, United States - Inc-BW-C-12-M | ecosystem: Environmental > Terrestrial > Soil >...
TCTACGACGTTTCGCAGCGCGATTTCGACGAGCGCATGGAAGCGTTCAACCAAATCCTTGGCATCCGCGACTACCTGCAAGTCCCGGTCCGCAAGCTTTCGCTCGGCGAGCGCATGCGCTGCGATCTGGCCGCCGCCTTGCTTCACAATCCGCCGCTGCTCTTCCTCGACGAGCCCACCATCGGCCTCGACGTGGTCGCCAAGGACCACATCCGCCAGTTTCTCCGCGCCGTCAACGAGCGGTTTCGCACCACCGTCCTGCTGACCACGCACGACCTCGACGACATCGAGGAGCTTTGCCGCCGCATCCTGATCATCGACCGCGGCCGCGTGCTCTACGACGGCCCGCTCGCCCTGCTCAAGCAAAAGCTCCTGCGCACCAAGCAGGTCAAGATCGTGGTGCGCGACGGCGAGCAGGCTTCGCGCCTGGCCTCCCTCGCCCGCGAAGGCCTGGAGCTCGAACGCATGGACGAGCTGACCTACCGCATTCGCTTCGACCGCGGCCGGATTTCCACCGCCGACCTGATTCGCCAAATTCTGGCTAGCGTCGAGGTGCGCGATCTGCTTATCGAAGACGAGCCCATCGAGGAAATCATCAAGCGCATTTACGCCGGCGGCGTGCCGCAGGAGGTCTCGGTCTGAAGATGGCCGCCTGGGCCAGTTCGCTCGCGCCGTACCGCGAATTCTCGCGCATCGGTTTCGTGAACATCCTCGCGTTCCGCCTGCGCTATTACACGGGCATCATCACTTACCTGCTGAACGTGACCGTCTACTACTACATCTGGACCGCCGTGCTCGGGCCCGCCGCGAAGGCGGGCGCCGCGGGCATCGCCGGCTACAACCTCGCTCAGATGCTCACCTACGTTTCCGTGGGATGGGTCATCCGCTCGTTTTACTGGAACACCATCGATCAGGAAATGGCCTACGAGGTTCTCGAAGGCAAGATCGCCATGGAGCTGATCAAGCCCGTCTCGGTGCAGGGCATGTGGCTGGCGCGCGCGGTGGGCGAATCGGCCTTTCGCCTGGTCTTGTTGACCGTGCCCACGGCCGCGCTGATCGCGCTCATCTTTCCGGTCGAGTGGCCCGCTTCGGCGGCGCACTTCGCCCTTTTCCTGGCAGCGGTCGCGAGCAGCTTCCTGCTCATGGGCGCGATCAGCTTTCTGATCGGCACCTGCGCGATTCCGCTCCAGTCCATCCTTTCGCTGATCCGCGCGAAGTACTGGCTCATCGAGCTGCTCTCCGGCCTGCTGATTCCCATCGCCTTCTTCCCGAAGCCGCTGCGCGGCGTCTCGCACTGGCTGCCGTTCGAGCACATCGCCTACACGCCGCTGCAGATCTATCTCGGCAAGCTGAGCACGCTCGATTCTCTGCGCGCCGTGGCAATCTCCTGGACCTGGGTGGCGCTGTTGCTCTGGGCCGGCCATCTCTGGTGGAACCGCGCGGTGCGGAAGATCACGATTCACGGAGGCTAGGGTGTGATGCGGCGTATGCTACGCAGCCTGCGACGCCATCTCGGCCTGTTCGGCGAGTATTTCATGCAGTATCTGAAGATGCGCGTCAGCCATCGCGGCGACTTCCTGATCGGCGTCGCCACCAGCATGGCCGCGACCATCTTCGCGCTGGGTTTCGTCTGGGTCCTGTTCCGCAACGTGCCTCGCCTCGCGGACTGGCGCTTTGAGGAGGTGCTGTTCCTCTACGGTTTCTCCTTGATTCCCTACGGCCTGTTCAACGTGCTCAGCGTCAACATCTACGAGTTCGGCAACGAGTACATCATGGAAGGCAAGTTCGACCGCGTGCTGATCCGGCCGGTCGCTTCCCTTTTCCAGGTGCTGTTTGAGGCTTTCCGGATCGAATCGTTTCAGGAGGTTTTCGTCGGTGTGACCCTGGTGGTCTGGGAGACCAAGCGCCTGGGCAATCGCTGGAACGGAGTGGACATCCTGCTGCTGGTGGTCTTCGCGGTTTGCGGCGCGATCATTTACCTGTCGGTGTTCCTGATGTTGAGCTGTTTCTCCTTTTGGTTCGAGGACCGCATCGGCGTGCACCCGCCTGCCTGGAACCTGCTGGCCTTCGGGCGTTACCCGCTTTCGATCTACAGCAGCGCCATTCAATTTTTCCTGAGCTGGATCATTCCGTTCGGCTTCGCGACGTTTTATCCAAGCGTGCGACTGCTGCATCGCGTTCCGTTTCGTGGCTATGCGCCGCTGGCTCCGATCGTGGCGGCGGCATGCTTTGCGCTGGCGCTGGGCTCCTGGTCGATCGGTGTGCGTCGCTATTCCTCCACCGGGTCGTGACTTCGGGGGAAGTCGGCTCCGGGGAGCTTGCCGACGCCGCGTCCGGGTTTGCGAAGGCGTAGCTCAGGCGGCGCACGGTTTCGCGCAACCGCACGGCCAGTTTCGCGATGGTTTGCAGTCGCTCGACGCTGCCAGGCGCCAGCCGGTCGCGCCCGGCGAGTAACAGCTCGGCGTTGCCCAGGATTCCGGTGAGCGGGTTGTTCACTTCATGGCGGAGAAGCTCGCCGAAATCGCCAGCCGATCCTCCATCCGGCAATGCCCGGACGTCTGCGGAGACCGCTGCCAGATCGACGCGGCGCTCGACCGAATTCGCGGCAAGAGATACGAACCATCCGACGCGCGGAACAAAGTCCGCCGCTCCCGAAGCGATCAGGAACGCCAGCTCCCCCTGCCGTTCCGGCGCCGCGACCACGACAACCGGGGCCGTCTCGGCCAGCTGCGCCGCGGCGGACTCGAGCGACTCCTCCGCGGGCACGGCCGACTCATCGAGGAGCGTGACCGCCGGCTCGGATTGGCAAAAACTCCTGCGCGCGTTGGCCGGCGACAGCGCCAGCGGTAACTGATACGGCTTACCGCTCCGCTGCAGCTCCGCAAGGTATAGGCGCGTCAGCCCGGAGTCTGCGCAAACGACCTGAATGATTCCTTCCCGATCCCTCATCCGTCCCTCTCCTGTTTCTTTGCCCCCTCTGGGGTCAAGCCCGCCGCATTCCACCAGTTACTCGTGGGCAGGCGCGCCCCAGTCAGCGCACGATGCACCATCTCCCTGAGTTCTTCGACCAGGAATGGCTTGGCCAGATACGGAACCCCGCTGCTCTCGAGGAAATCGATCGTGCGCGGCGAGAGCGCATCTCCGGTGACGAACACCAGGCGCTGCGCGAGCGGGCTATTCAGCCGCAGCAACTCGCGGTAAAACGTTCGCCCGTCCAGATGCGGCATCCGCAAATCGCAGATCACCAGGTCGTAGTCCTTCCGCAGGATCAAGCCGAGGCCCTCGCGACTATCGAGCGCCGTATCCACCGCATGACCGTCCTCGGCCATGACGTCCGCGATCAGGCGGGCCACGGTCGGCTCGTCCTCCACGACTAGAATTCTCTGCTGGCGGCTCGCGCGCTGAACCGGCCGGTGCGCCGGCAAGAGCACAGGCGTCTCGCGGGACGGCGATCGAGCGGGCGCAAGATTTGCCGCACCGGCGGGGGGAAGTTCCACCGTGAATGCCGCGCCCCAGCCGGGATGGCTTTCGACGAAAACTTCTCCGCCGTGCTCCCGCGCTATTCCGTACGCAATGGAGAGTCCGAGACCCGTGCCGACGCCCGGCGGTTTGGTGCTGAAAAATGGGTCGAATACGCGAGGCAGCAACTCGGGCGCGATGCCGGGGCCGTCGTCGGCCACGTCGAGAGCGACTCGTTCGGCGGACACCCGCCGAGTCCGCAACCAGATATGGCCGCGGCCGCTGCGCTGCTGGATGGCTTGTTCCGCGTTCACGACGATGTTGAGCAGCATCTGCTGGAGCTGCGCGGGGTCGGCCAAAACCGGCGGCAGGCCCGGATCAAGGTCCAACTCAACCTGAATGCCCGACAGGCGCAACTCATCGGTGCGCAGGGACATGGTGCGCCGGACGATTTCGTTGAGGTCGGCCCGGGTGTGCTCGACTTTGGCTCCGCGCGCGAAGAGCAGCAGATTCTTGGCGATGCGGCTGGCTCTCTGGGCCTCTTGCAGGATCATTCGCGCCTCGCGATCGGGCCCGAGACCGTTCCCGCGCCTGAGCAGAAGCTGCGCATTGCCGAAAATACTCGTCAGCGGATTGTTGATCTCGTGCGCGACGCTGGAAACCAATTGGCCGAGAGCCACCATGCGCTCGGTGTGAAAGATCTTGCTCTCCATCAGGCGCCGGCCGGTGACGTCGCGATAGACCTCGAGCCAGCCAACCCGCCGCCCCGAGGGGTCGGCGATCGGCCGGGCAAATCTTTCCAGGACTTTTCGCGGCGCGGCAGCCAACTCCAGCTCGTCCCAAGAAGGCTCGCCGGCCGCGAAGTGCGCGCGCCAGCTCGCCGCCACGACTTCCGGCTCGGTAAAGCGCTGCGCCAGTTCGGCCACGACCGCTTCGAAATCCGCGAGCGCACTCAGCCGCTCGGTTTCGATCTGCAACATTCCGGCCACGGGACCGCTGGCCAAGCGTAATTCGCCGCGAGCATCGAACACGAGTACGCCGCAGGCGACCGAATCGAGCAGCGTCGCGAGCACGGCGGCGGGATCGAGGTCGCGATCGTCCCTTGCCCAATGTTGCGGATGGGGCCAGTTCGAGATCGACATCTCGCGCCTAACCACGCGTCTGCAAAATGAGGTAGCTGCAGAGCGCAGCGACGCCGAGGACGGTCAGAATTTCAACCGCCAGCCGCAGCGAGCGGTAGTGGAGCCAAAATTTTTGCTGGATCACGGCAGATTCTCCCGCCGAGTCTCATGCACCGGCGTGGCCATCCGTCGCGGAAAAGAAAAGTGCCGGAGAATCAATCGGTTCGACCAGGAGCGAGAGCAGCAGCGCGCAAGATGCGTACCACTCCGAAACTCGCGGCAGAGACCGATTCCCGGAAAGGAATAGGGCAGTGTGTTGTGTCAACCTGAATTCGAGGGAGGGTGCGCCGCCTGGATGATGAGCAGGCGTCGAACATCGCACGGCGCAGGTTCCGAGTTCGAGCGTCTCTGGAACAAACCAGCGTCGAGCGCTTGGCTGCTATGCTGTCTGTTGAGCCGCGAGATAGTGCGCCTGGCCGAGATCGGTAATGAGTCCAGGCCCTGTTGGGCGCCATCCCAGCAGTCGCTGGGTTTGCACGCTCGAACCGACAAGGTCGCGGCCAACGAAGGCCACCAGCCAGCCAAAATGGGCTGCCGCCTCCTCGGGGGATTTGGACGCGACCGGTACCTTCAGACCGCGGCCGATGGCCTCAGCGATATCCCGGAACGGCACGCCCTCTTCCGCTATCGCGTGATATCTGGCGCCCGCTTCCTGCTTCTCGAACGCCAGCCTGTAGAGCCGGGCAGCGTCGAGGACGTGTACGGCCGCCCAGCGATCGAGTCCGTCGCACACATACGCGGACAAACCCTTCTCGCGGGCCAGCGCGATGGCGTAGGTGACGAGCCCCTGCTTGATTGTGTTGTGGACTTGGGGAAGGCGCACTACCGACACGCGCACGCCGCGCTTCAGCAACGTTTCAGCCGCCCCTTCCGAGGCGCGCGGAGACGAGGCAGAGGGAGGGAGAGGAGCATCTTCTTCCGTAGCCACGCGTCCCTGCGCCACCGTCGCCAGCCCGGAGGTGACCAGGAGTGGACGCTCGGAGCCTTCGAGAGCCGAACCGAGAGCCTCGATGGCGCGCCTGTCGATCTCGCAGTTTTCCGCGAAGTTCGAGAAGTCGTGGATAAAGCCGGTGTGAATCACGCCATCGGACACCGCTGCTCCGCCGCGCAGGCTTTCGAGGTCTTTGAGGTCACCCCGGTGCACCTGGGCGCCAGCCTCGATAAGAGACCGGGCGCTCGCATCCGAGCGCGCAAGACCAAGCACTAGATGCCCGGCGTCGATGAGTTCCCGAACGATTGCAGATCCAATAAAGCCCGTTGCTCCCGTCACAAAAATCTTCATAAATCGCTCCTTTGCGCCAAGTTATCGGAATACGATTATCGCGCGGACTGACCTGCTGCCCGAACAGTTTGGGCAACCGCGTCGAGCGATGCGATCGCAGCAGTCGGCAGTTCGAGTGCCGCGGCGCCGAGGTTGTCCCGGAGATGGTTTAGGGAGGAGGTGCCGGGAATCGTCAGAATGTTAGGAGACCGCTGAAGAAGCCAGGCGAGCGCGACCTGCATCGGGGTCGCTTCGACGGACGCCGCTACCCGATCGAGTTCCGAGGATTGTAATGGAGTGAATCCCCCCAACGGGAAGAATGGGACATAGGCTATGCCTTGCTTCGCGAGGGCATCCACGAAGGCATCGTCGTCGCGATGTGCCAAGTTGTAGAAGTTTTGGACGCAAACGATCTCTGTGATTTTCTGAGCTTCCCGCAGTTGGCGGGGAGTGACGTTGCTCAGGCCGACGTGAAGAACCAACCCCTGACGCTTCAACTCTGCGAGCACGGTCAGGGGTTCCTCGATGGATCCTTCCAATGGCGCCATCATTCCGCCGACTCGGAGGTTAACAACGTCGAGCGCGTCAACACCGAGATTCCGAAGATTGTCGTGAGCGCCGTCAATCAACTCTTGACGCGAAAGCGCATTTAGCCATGACTTGTCTTCGCCCCGCCGCGCACCCAGCTTGGTCACAATTACCAAGTCATCCGGATAGGGATGTAGAGCCCTCTTGATGATTTGATTGGTCACATGCGGGCCGTAGTAGTCGCTGGTATCTATATGGTTGACGCCAGATTTGACGGCCTCTCGCAGGACAGCAAGTGCAGCGTCTACGTCTCGTGGAGGCCCCCATATTGCAGGCCCCGCAAGCTGCATCGCGCCGTAACCCATGCGGACCAGCTTGATGGGGGTGCCGGGAAGTGTAAAGCTGCCACCAAGTTTCGCCTGTTTTGTCATTGTGTTTCTCCCTTCCTGTTCCCGATCCGCTTTTTTGATTTCTCCTGAGTACGACATGCGAACGGCTAGAAAGATTCTCCAACCATTTCTTCGCTTTTCTTCCAAAGTGCCTCAGCGGTTTTCAGATCGAGCGCGTAGGCGCGGACGCCTTCACTGACGCCGCTAATCGGCACGTCGCCCGGCACGATTTTTGCGACGTGGCAGTTCTCGCAATAGCGCCCGCCGATCTCATCGGCCGCGGCAACGACACCGGCCCACACGGACGTTGCCGCGCCTTGCGGGATCGTCTTCCAGCGGAACGGCCCCTTTCCCTCAGCCAGGAGCTGATCGCTGATCTGTTTAATCAGAGTGTCCAGGCGGCTGGGGTCCACGTGCCGGGCGAGATCGGTATGGATGACTCCGGGGTGCACGGCCGCGGCGCGCACCCCACGTTCGCGGTGCCTCTGGTCGAACGCTACGGCGAAGAGAATGTTCGCGGTTTTGGAGCGGCCATACGCGACGAAGGGATCGTAGGGCGTCCTCTCAAAGTTGGGATCGTCGAGGTCGACGTTCGAGTAGCGGTGACCCGCGGAAGACAAGTTAATCAGCCGCCCTCCCCTGCGGAGGAGAGACGCAATCCTGTTCACCAGGACAAAGTGGCCCAAGTGATTGGTGCCGAACTGCATCTCGAAATGGTCGGTCGTATCGCTAAACGGCGTGGCCATCACGCCTGCGTTGGCGACGATCACATCGAACGGCTGGCCCTTTCGCAGCAGTTGATCGGCGCACTTTCGGACGCTCGAGAGGCTGGCGAGATCGAGTTCGATTATCTCGAAGCTTCCACCGTTCGCCGCCGCGTCTTTTCGTATTTGAGCCGCGGCCGACTCGGCCTTGGCCGAGTCGCGCGCGGTGCCAACCACGCTCGCGCCATGCGCGGCGAGTGACCGGGCCGTCTCCACGCCGAGCCCGGCCGAAACGCCTGTCACCAGGATTCGCTTGCCGTGTAGATCGATACCCGACAAAACTTCTTCTGTGGTTGATGTGGCTCCAAATGCCTCCGCCATGTTTTTCTCCTTCTGCCGGCCCGCTTGCGGGGCGCCTATTGACAAGCGGCCGCGGCTCGCATAAAACGGATAGTGTCTCCGTACTCCATAAGATACTCGGAGATGGTCTCCGGTTGCGGTTTTTTTTACAATGGCCCAAAAAAGAACAAACCCTGCCCGTCGAAAGCCGCGCACGGATGCCCAGCGGAATCGCGAGCGCATTTTGGAGGTGGCCAAGCAGGCGTTCACGCGGTCAGGCGCGAACGCCAGCCTGGATGACATCGCGAGAGACTCAGGTGTCGGTCCGGGAACGTTGTATCGCCACTTTCCCACGCGCGAGGAACTTCTAAAAGCGGTTTACCGAACGGAACTCGAAAAACTAGCCGCGGCGGAGCAGAGGCTTGCCGAGACCTTGCCTCCGGTCGAGGCGCTGCGGGCTTGGTTGCTGTTGTTCGTGGACGCCGTGGCGGCAAAACAGATTATCGCACCTGCACTGAATTCGCTGGTGGGAGACCACAAAAAGATGTTCGAAACTTCCTACGCTCGGATGCAGGAAGCGATTCGTGCGCTCGTGAAGCGGGCGGTGGAGAGCGGCGACATACGGGAGGACCTGGAGCCCATGGATCTACTTCGGGCCCTGGTTGGCGTCTCGAACGTGGCGTCCGGCCCGGACTGGCAGGCAAGCGCCAGGAGACTGGTGGATATCCTGCTCAGCGGTTCGCAGGCGATCAAATAAGGCGCGGTTTTGACTCCCGAATCATCGGCCAAGCGGAAGTAATTCGTTGACGGAGAGATGTGGAGGCGAAGCTAGTCTCGCAACGGTTCGGCGTCGTACTGTTTGAGTTTGCGGTAGAGGGTGGTCTTGCCAATGCCGAGCAGCCTGGCCGCCGCCAGTTTATCTCCGTTGGTCTCGCGGAGCGCGCGAAAGATCGCGCGGCGTTCGAGATCCTCGAGCGGCAACAGCTCATCGGCTTCGAGCGGCTTCTCGTCCGACTTGTATTGCAGATTCGAGGGCAGGTCGCCCAGGTGCAGAATAGGGCCGGACCCCAACGCAACCGCCCGCTCGACGGCGTTCTCCAGCTCGCGGACATTCCCGGGCCAGTCGTAGGCCATCAGGCGGCGCATGGCATCCTCGGCGATGGTCCGCACCGGCCGCTGCGGATCGCTAAACTTCTCCAGGAACGAAGCGACCAGCAGCGGAATGTCGCTCTTGCGATCGCGGAGCGGCGGAATTTTGATCTGCACGACGTTCAGCCGGAAGTAAAGATCCTGGCGGAATCCCCCCGAGCGAATCGCCGATTCCAAGTCCCGATTGGTCGCCGCGATCACCCGCACGTCAATGCGCATACGGTCCGTCGAGCCAACCGGACGAATCTCGCGCTCCTGCAAAACGCGCAGCAGCTTCGCCTGCAAGTCCACCGGAAGATCCCCGATCTCATCGAGGAAGACCGTGCCGCCGTCGGCGGACTCGAACAGGCCCGCGTGCCCGTGCTGCGCCCCGGTGAAGGCGCCCTTCACGTGGCCGAACAGCTCCGATTCGATCAGCGTGGCCACCAATCCCGAGCAATCCACCGGCGCGAAAGCCTTGCTCTTGCGCGGGCCCAGGAAATGGATCGAGCGGGCCACCAACTCCTTGCCCGTTCCGCTTTCGCCTAGGATCAACACCGGGTAATTGTGCTGGCTGACTTTTTCGACCAGCTTGTAGACCTTCTGCATCTTGGGCGAAACGCCGATCAGCCCGCCGAAACCGGGCCGGGTGCGCAACTGCTCGCGCAGGACGCGGTTTTCCTGGTCGAGCTCGATAGCGCGGACCAGACGATCGAGTTTGCCGCGCAGTTCGTCGACGTGGAACGGCTTGGTGACGTAATCTCTGGCGCCCAGCCGCGTAGCCTCCACGGCCGTCTCGATGGTGCCGTACTGGGTCAACACAATCACGGCGCCCTGCGGGTGGGTCACGCAGATTCTCTTCAGCAGCTCAAGGCCACCGAGCTGCGGCACTTTCAGGTCGGTAATCGCGATGTCGACGGGAGTTTGCTCGAGCAGGTCCAAGGCTTGCTCGGTGGTGGCCGCGGTGTGCACTTCAAGCCCGGCCTCCAGGGCCACATCGCTGCAGAGGTTGCAGGTTGAAGGCTCATCGTCCACGATCAGGATTGAGAATCCGGCAGGTCGCGCGCCGGGGGCCAGTCCCGCCATTTCAGCTTCCACCGTAGCACCTCCTTCTCAGAAGGGTTCTCAAAAGGGGAGCACGGACCGTGCCAATTCAGGGCCGAAAAACAAGCTCAACGGACGCAGTAAGTTAGGCTGGGAGTCCTCCCGCTTTGCTGTGGCAGAAATATGCCATTACGGGAATCTTGTCAACAAGTAAATATGGTAGACCGCCGTAAACCTATCTTTTGAACGGCAGTGCAGAATTGGTACGGGTCTGGAATCCAATTTGGGAAGAGAGCGAATGCCTCGATCACTGCCCGGACGCTGAGGCCGGCACCAAGAATTCGACGGCGTAGAGACCATCGGAAGCCGACGCGGCGAGGATCCTGTTCCCTTCGCCCGAAGCGGCAACAACGGGGAAAAACCCCTCGGCCAGCGTGCCGGCGACGCGATTCCACGTTCGGCCCTCGTCGAGCGAGAGAAACAGACCGCCGAGGCGCAGCGAGGCCACAAATACGCGGCCGACCATGGCGAAGCCCTCGATGGGAACTTCGGGGAGCCCTGCGGCAGCCTGCTGCCAAGTGCCGGCGGCGTCGCGCGAAATGAAGAGGCCGTTAAGGGCCGCAGCCACCAGGGTCTGCCCCTCGACCGGCGCGGGCGCAAGATCGAGCCGCAAAGCGCCGCCTGCGGCAAGCGGGAGGTCATGCCAGGTCCAGTGAATTCCGCCATCGCTCGAAAACACCAGGCCGCGCAGCGAAACAACCCAAAGCGAGCGACCGTCGGCAGAGGCGCGCACGGAGGCTACCGGCAAGTTCGCCGCAGGGCCGAGCGGCAGGGGCTGCCAGTGCACGCCCCGGTCCTCGGAGACAAACAGGCCGCTCTCGGTCGCCGCGAACCAGCGCATCGCTGCGAAGGCGATGTCGTTGACCACGAAATCGAGAGCGGGGGTGGCTGAAGCTGCGCCCGGTGAACGCGGCTCGCGGCGCGCAGGCGTCGCCGCTTCCAGCGGCCGGTCCGCCGCACCCACAGGCGTTCCCGCGCGCACCCAGGCGCCGTCCCGCGCGTCGTAGCGCATCAAGCCGCCGGCCTCGAGCGCCACCCACCAGCCGTCCGGCGAAGCGAAAATGCGCTTGATCTGATGCGCCGCCAGGCCCGACCCGAGCGGGGCCCAGGACTGGCCGCCGTCGTCGGTCGCCAGGACCGGTTCGGAAGCGTGCGAGAGAACCGCGAGAATCCGCCCAGGACGATTCGGATCAACGGCCACCTCAGCGATCTGGCGATGGTTGAACCCATCGTTCGAGGAGCGGAAATGCTCGCCGCCGTCGTCGCTCACCATGACGCCGAGCTCCTCGGTGCCAAGCACGACGCGCCCCGGATGGCCGGCAGGAAGGTCGACCGCGTTGATCACCCAATCGGCGGGGGTCATCCTGCGCCAGGCCGAGCCGGCGTTGTCGGACTTCCACAAACCTTCCGTCGTGCCCGCAAAGATACTCCCGGGATGGAGCGAATCCTGCGCGATGACGTTCGTGCGGCGCGCGGAAAACGGTATGCCCTGAACCTTCTGCCACAAATCCGCTCCGTTTTCGCTGCGATAGATGCCCGAACAAGCGCTGGCGTAAACGCGCTGCGGATCGCTGCGGTCCACCAGAATACTCATCACGTCGGAGTCGTCAATCATACCGGCAGGAATCGGAGTCCAGCTACGCCCGCCGTCGGAAGATCTCCAGGGAAGGTGAAACGTCCCGACGTAGATCGTGTCCGAGCGGCGCGGATCCACGGCTACCGAGTCGAGGTTGCGCAGCTCGACGTCCGCGTCCGGCGAAATGCGCCGCCAGGTGTCTCCGGCATCGTTCGAGCGGAAAACGCCTCCAAGCGTGCCGGCGACCAGCACGTCCGGATCGGAAGGCGCCTGGGCCAGGGCGCGCACGGCCTGGCCGATCAAGCCGGATTCGCGCCAAGTGGTTCCGCCGTCGTCGCTGCGGAAAACCCCGCCCCCGGCGGATGGGTCCTGCGTCCACATCGCGGCGTAAAGCGTTTGCGAGTTGCGCGGGTCCACCAGGATCGCCGCGACCACGCCGTCGAGGCGGGAGCCGACCCGGCCGAGCAAACGCCAGTGCGCGCCGGCGTCCCCGGAGCCAAAGACGTGCCCGTCGGCAGTGCCTAGATAAAGCCGGCCGGGTTGTCGCGGATCGTGGCCCATGGTGCGGACGTCGCCGCCCGGCGGCCCCAAGGATTGCCAGGTCTGTCCGCAAAGCGGCAAGGAAAACAACAGCGCGAGGGCCAGAAGGGCCGGACGCATCCGCAAAACTCCCACCCCAATTCTAGATTCGACCGCGCTCGCAGGCAATGCTCGATCGGGGGAGCCGTCGAAAATAAGTCGAGCTCGGCGGCCTGGCGTCAGCGGCCGGGGAGCCCGGCGGTTGATGGCATTTGTCAGTACGTCGCGCCTTCAGGCACCCAGATCACATCGATCCGGCGATTGGCCTGACCCGCGCCGGCTTGACCAGATCCGGCGCGCGAGTTCACGCGAGCGGAGGCCAGGCCCTTGTCGGTCAGATACTTCGCCGCATTTGCCGAACGGTCGCCGGCGAGTTTATCGGGCTGCCGTTCCCTCGGGTCGGCATAGCCGAGGATGACGACGGTGGCGCGCGGCTCATTCTGCAGACGCAACGCAACGTCGTCGAGGACGCGCTTGCAGATGTTGTCCACCCGCGCGCTGTTCAGCAGCTTGAAGTCGCAGCCATTGATCTTGCTGGCCTGCGGCGGCGGGGGCGGAGCCTGCACGTTGACGGCTCGGGAGGCGTCAGCAGCGCCGCCGCGTCCGTCGTCGACGCGCACGGTGACCGTATAGGAAGCGGGAGCAAGCCCGGTGGTATCGAGGTCGCCGGAAGTGCCCGCGGCGTTCAGGTTCCCGCCGTTGGTGCGCCAGGTGTAGGTGAGCGGGTCGTTATCCGGATCGGCGCCGGTTGCCGTGAAGTGCACGCGCTCGCCGACCAGTACCGTGTCGCGATCGGACGACAAGGTAACCGTCGGCGGCCGGTTGGGACGAGGATCGACGCGGGCGTCGACCGCGCACGTCGCCATGCCGCCGCGGCCGTCGTCCACGGTGAGCGTAATGGTATAGCTGCCCGGGGCGGCGGCCGGGAGCCAGCGCACCCGTGGACCGGTTCCGTCGACTCTCCCGCCGGTGGCGGACCAAGTGTAGTTTATGGGGTCGCCGTCGGGATCGCTGGCCGTCGCGGTAACGTTCACAACGTCATTCGATTCGGCAAAGACCGAAGTCTTATCCTGCGAGCAGGCCGCCACGGGCGAATGATTTGCCGGCGCCGGCGCCGGGCGCGAGGGCCACAGCGTCGCTCCGATCTTGATGACAAAACCGCTGCGGTCCTCCGCGTTCGACAAATTCAGCATGTAGCGGTAGCCGAGATCGACGGCAATACTTGTTTGCGGATAGAGCCGCACGCCCCATACGCCGTCGACCGGGTCGCGCGCGCCAAAGCTGTCGTTGGCCGTGCCGCCGGAAAAGAGCACGACCGTATATTCGGTCATCAACTGAATGCGCTTTTGGGGAAAGGCGACGAAGCCGACGCCGACGATACTCTGGTTGGCCTGATCCATCGATTGAACCCCCGCAAACGAGGGATTCTTGGTGAAGCGAAAGCCATAGTCGCCGGTCAAGATGAGTTGCCCGTTCCAGTTCTTACTCAGCGCCACGCCGATTTGATCGTTGAACTGCCCCGTTTGCGTCCCGTTGACCAGCAACGGGCCGAGCCCAGTGACCGTGGGAATAATGAAGTCATTGCGCACGCTCAGGCTGACCGGCGCTCCCGAGCGCTCCGACAGCAGGCCGAACTTGACCCCGATGGTCACCGGGCCAACTCCTCCACCGTTGTGCGCGGCGAAGGGATAGTCTTCCACGTAGCCGGGAGTCTGGCCGGCGCCCAGTACGCGGTACATCGAAGGTTGGCCGCCCGGGCCGGGGAATAACGGCAAGCCCGCCGCCACAGGCGTGTCCAGGCTCAAGTGCGAGCCGGATTCGGGTCGGAGATGTGGCTATGCACTTCCGGCAGAAAGCCCAGGTAGATGTTGAAGCGGTCGCTCAATCCATAAGCAGCGTTGACGCCATACTGAAGAAACGAGACGCTGCCGGGCATGCGCGTGAACTTGTTCGCATAACCGTCAAACGAGAACCCATGTTTCGGCAGCAACTCTCCGGTCTCCACGGTGAAGAGGCCCAGGGTACCGGTCGTGGCCGCGATGGGCGCCAGGGCCGGGTCCGCGGCCTGGGAGCTGGCCTTGGCGGCCTGCTTAGCGGCGGGCGAAGGAGTTCCCGCCGATTTCGCCGCGGCAGAGCTCGTCGAATTCGCGCTTTTCTTGCTTTTGGCTTTGGCCTTCGCGGGAGCCTTGGCGAATCCAAAAGTCCCGGCGAGCAAAGTGAGCCCCACAAGTGCGGACAGCCGCCACTTCAAGAGCATCTACGCCTCCCCGATTTGCACGTTCCCAGTCTGCTGCGGGTCTACACTGCCGCGTCGCGCGCGAACCTATGCGATTCACCAAAACTTCGAATGAACTCACAAAGTCACAGACGTGAAGCGTTTGGATTTTTTTCGCCCACGAGGGAGCCCCACAAGGCCGCAATTATAATGCATGGGAGTGGGCCGCAGAAGAAGTTTCACCGGTATTTCCCAATTGTTTATTTGCCGCGCCCTCCGCGCGCGAAACTTGGCACGCGTTTCGAACGCAAGATCCGGCCGGAGGAGTATCCTGGTGGCTGGGCGCGGCGCCGCGAATCCTCTGGCGGATTCGATTCTTGGCATTCGATGGGCGTGCTGGTAGATTCGATGGGACAGCCAGGGGCGACCGTCATGACGGACCAAGAGAGACCGACCGATCGCGTATTGATCGTCGAGGACGAGGAAAACGCGCGGCGGGGCTACGAAGCTCTGCTGCGCAAGTGGGGCCTCGACGTACTCGGCGTTTCGAGCGCCGAGGACGCACTGGCGCGCTTTTCGGAGTACCGCCCAGCCGTCCTTATCGCGGACGTGGAGCTTCCGGGCATGGACGGGCTCACGCTCCTCGGCCGGCTGGGCGAGGACCTACGCGACGTTCCCGCCATCGTCATCACCGGAAAAGGAAACGAAGAACGCGCGGTGGCCGCCATCGAAGCCGGCGCGTTCTGGTACATCGAAAAGCCGCTGAAGGGCGCGGTGCTGCGGGCGCTGCTGGACCGAGCCCTGGGAAGGGCGCGCGACCGGCAGCAGGTGGCCGCACTGACGCGTCAACTGCGCGAGGCGGGCCGGATCGGAGAGATGGTCGGCGGCGCCAAACCGATGCAGGACGTGATGCGCCTGGTCGAGCAGGTCTCTCCGTCGTCGGCCTCGGTGCTGATCACGGGAGAGACCGGCTCCGGCAAGGAGATCGTAGCGCGCACGATCCACCGGCTCTCGCCGCGCGCCGAGCGGCCGTTCGTGGCCATCAACTGTTCGGCGATCCCCGAGTCGCTGATGGAGAGCGAAATCTTCGGGCATGAAAAGGGCGCCTTCACCGGCGCGGCCGAACGGCGCATCGGCTGCTTCGAATTGGCCGACGGCGGGACGTTGCTGCTGGACGAGATCGGCGAAATGCCGCCACCCACGCAAGCAAAACTGCTGCGCGTGCTGGAGGACCGGAAGGTGCGGCGCCTCGGCAGCAAGAGCGAAACGCCGGTGGACGTGCGCGTGCTCGCGGCCACGAATAAGGACCCCGATCAGGCCGTGGCGCGAGGCCAGCTTCGCCAGGACCTTTACTTCCGGCTGAACGTCTTCCAGATCCATCTGCCTGCGCTGCGCGAGCGCAAGGAAGATTTACCCATGCTGGTCGAACACGTCTTGCGCGAGCTCAATGCCAAGCACGGGCGGCAGATCCGGGGCATCAACTCCGAAGTCGCCGATCTTTTTCAAGGTTACGCGTGGCCGGGCAACGTGCGCGAACTGCGCAACGTCCTGGAGCGAGCGATGATCGTCTGCGATCGCGAACTGATCGGCCGCGCGCATCTGCCGACCGACTTCGGCCGCGCCCACGGTACCGAAAGCGCGGAACTCTCGACCCTGCGATTTCCCCTGGGGACGACGGTGGACGCTGTAGAGCGCGAGCTGATCCTGCAAACCCTCGCCGCGACGAACAACAAGACGCGCGCCGCCGACTTGCTCGGCATCAGCCTGAAAACCCTTCACAACAAACTCAAGGAATACGAAATGGCCAAAAGCAACGGCCGCTGAAATTTGACGAAACATGCGCCTGAAAACGAAAATCACGGTGACCATCGTGTTGCTGGTGCTGGTGGTGGCCGGGCTGACCTCCTCGCTGTATCTGGACACGCTGACGCGTCAGGTTATCCGGCAAGTGGACGGGCGCGCGAGCCTGGTGGCGCAACTTGTGTTTTCCCAGGTGCAAAATGCCCTTCACGACGCCGCAAGCCAGGGCCAGGCGCCCGCTTCGAGCCACCCGGAAGACGTTCGGGAGTACGTTCGGAAGGCGCTGGAACAGAACGCCGCACTGACCAACCTTGTTGAGGCGGAAGTGGCCTACTCATCCGTCTACGAGGTCACGATTGTCGACCGCGATGGCGTCGCGCTGATTTCGAGCGATGCCTCCCTGCCGGGCCGCAAGGTTGTATCGCGGCCGCCACTCAGCCAACTCGTGAACGCGAACTTTGTCCGGCAGCTTCGCGTCCTTTACGGGCCAACGCAAGTATATGAGACCGCCTATCCCTTCAAGCTGGGACCGCCAGGCCGGCAGGTGCCGTTCGGCGAAATCCGAGTGGCGGCGGAGGCGGGTTTGCTGGCGAGCGCCGAAATCACGCCCGCTCTGAAATCGGCCGGATGGCTGGCGCTGGTTTCCGTGCTCATTTCCTTATTTCTGGCGGCGCTGGTCAGCAATGCCTCGCTGGCACCCCTCGTACGCATCTCCGCGCAACTCGATCGCATCTCGATCGGCGAATTCGACCAGGCGCCGCTGGAGCGCGCGGACGAATTCGGCCAGGTGAGCACAAAGATCAGCCGGATCGGACAGCAGTTGCGCGGCGTGCGCGAGATTTTCAGCACGTTGCGCGAGAACCTGGACCAGATCCTCGGCGGGCTCGAGGACGGGCTGCTCCTGTTCACGCGCGATGGCCGCGCGGTTATGGTCAGTCCCGCAGTACAGAATTTTCTCGGCGTTCCCGCGGAGCAGATCCTGGGGCGGCGGGCGAGTGAGATTTTCCCTACGGAACATCCCTTGCGAGCAGCGCTGGGAATCGTCGGCGACGACTTCACGCCCGTGAGCGCCATCGAGGTGGACGTCGCCGGGGCGGTGCCCGGCATGCCGCCGCGACGCTTCGGCGCGAGCGTGCAGGTGATCACCGAGGGCGGCACCCGCATGGGCGCGCTGGTGACGCTGCGCGACCTCGAATCCCTCGAACGGATCAGCCGGCAGCTGCAGGTGTCCGAACGGCTGGCGGCGCTCGGACGGGTTACGGCCGGGGTGGCGCACGAGGTAAAGAATCCGCTCAACTCAATGCGCCTGTGGCTGGAAAACCTGAAAGAAAATCTCCCCGCGGGCGATGAGTTACCGCGCCAGGCCGTAGCGGTCCTGGACAGCGAGATCGACCGGCTCGACTCGGTGGTGAAGCGCTTCCTGGATTTCATGCGGCCGCCGGAGCTGCGCCTCGAGGAAGCACAGATGGATGACCTGCTCAAGGAAGTTGCCGACGTCGCCCGCCCGCAGATGGAACGCGCGGGTATACAGCTCGAGACGCTCCTTGGCAAAGTTCCGCCGCTCTATGTGGATCGGCCTCTGCTGAAGCAAGCGTTCTTAAATCTGGTCTTCAACGCCATCGAAGCTATGCCCGAGGGAGGGCGTTTGACGCTGGGACTCGAGCGACGCGGCGACTGCGCCGAGATCCGCTTCGGAGATACGGGCCGGGGCATTTTGCCCGAGCATCGCGCGCGAATCTTCCAACTCTTCTTTACAACGCGCCCCGGTGGCAGCGGCATCGGATTGGCAAGCGCCTACCGCGCCGTACAGTTGCACGACGGGTCGATCGATTTCGATTCCGAGGTGGGCCAGGGGACAACCTTTCGCATCGAGCTGCCGCTGACGCACGCACTCGAGCCGGCCTTTGCGCGCTCACGAAGTGTAAACGGCGTCGCGGCGAGGGACTCCTGAATGAAGACGCGCGGGCTCATTTTCGGATTCTTGGCGGGCTTGGCGATCGTCGCGGCTTCGGGTTGCCAGCGAAATATCGTTCGCGCTGAGCCCACATCGGTGGCTTCGCCGCCGCACGAGGAGCCGCTGCCGCAGCCCACCGCAGCGACACCTCCGGCCGACTCCGAGCCCGTGCCCGTACCCGAGCCGGCGGCTTCGACGCCGCCTCCGATCGAGATCGAACCGCAGCCAGCGCCTCCTCGCCCGCGCCCGGCGCCCGCTGAGGCCGAAGCGCCCAAACCCAAGCCCGACGCACCGGCGCCGGAGATTGCACCGCAGCTTTCCGCAAGACAACAGGCGGACGCGACGCGCCGCACCACCGACGCCGTCCGCGTCGCGGAAAAGAACCTACAGGCATCCACCGGCAAGCGACTCAACGCTTCACAGAAAGACCTCGTCGAAAAAATCCAAGATTTTCTAGCGCAAGCTCATGAGGCGATCCGCGCCAACGATTGGGTTCGCGCGGAAAACCTCGCTCAGAAAGCTCAGGTCCTCTCCGCCGAACTCCTCAAGGCACTCTAGCTTCCTGTGCGCAAGCCGATGGCTTCGCGCGCTTCGGAACGTGCGCCGCGAATGCTGCTAAGATGAGCCTCGTGCGCTCCTACGACGCGATTGTCATTGGCGGAGGCATTATCGGCGGCGCGATCGCCGTGCGTCTCGCGCAAGAAAAGCTGCGCGTGGCGATCTTTGACCGGCAGGAGCCCGGACGTGAAGCCTCGTGGGCGGCGGCAGGGATGCTCTCGCCGGCTCCGGACAGCCCGTCGGCGATTCCCCTGGTGCCTTTCGGGCGCGCCAGCCTGAGTCTTTATCCGAGCTTTATCGCTGAAGTGGAAGAGCTCTCGGGCCGCAGTGCGGGGCTCCGCCAGGATGGCGCAATCGAACTCCTGTTTTCCGCGGATGCGGAACGCGAGCTGAGCACGTTCGTCGCGCTGCACCACGCCCTGGGATTGCCGACCGAGCCTCTGCCGCTCGACGAAGCGCGCAAGCTCGAACCGGCGCTGGGCCGCGAAGCACGCGCGGCGGCCCTGCTGCCCTATGAGGGATCGGTGAACGCGAGGGCGCTGATCGACGCCGTGCTCGCGGCTGGCGCGGCCTTGGGCATCGAGCTACACGCGAGTGCGAGGGTCACGCGCGTCCTAACCGAAGGCGGCCGGTGCACGGGGGTCGCGACCGAGAACGAAAGATTCACCGCGGGAAATGTGGTGCTGGCGGCGGGCGCGTTTTCACAAAAGATCGGCGGCTTGGAACCGCCCGTCGCAGCGCACCCCATCCGGGGGCAAATGGTTGCGCTGCGCAACACGGCTACCCGGCTGTTCCACGTGCTGCGCTCGGAGCGAGGCTACATCGTGCCGCGCGACGAGTCGACACCGCAGTACCTCGTAACGGGCAGCACGCTCGAAGATGCCGGTTTCGAGAAACGAGTGACTCCAAGCGGGCTGGAACAGATTCTCTCCGCGGCGCAGGAGCTCGCGCCCGACCTGGCCGGAGCGGAGATCGTGGAAACCTGGTGCGGCCTGCGGCCCGACACGCCCGACCATCTTCCCCTCCTGGGGCCGGGCGAGTTGAGCGGGCTGACGATTGCGACCGGCCACTATCGCAACGGCATCCTGCTCGCGCCCATTACGGCGAAGCTCATCCGGGAATGGATCGTCGAGCAGCGCACTTCGATGGATTGGGAGATTTTCGACCCGTTGCGATTCGCAAGATTACATCCGGCGGAAGGACCTCGCGCGGGTGGCTCGGCCCGCAAGCAGGGACGTCACGAGCACAAGGGCGCCGGGGTTTAGCGCGCGATCGAAGGAGCCGCGAGTCTAAAAGGGACTTCTGCTGCGCACCGGCTCGCGGCTGGCAGGTCCGGGCATCTCCGAGGCTCGACCCGGGTCGGTAAAATTGATCTTGCTGGCATCCAAGTACAAGGGGCGGTCGAGCACGGCGTCGAGCGTGGTGCCGCGGGGCAATTCCATTTCGGGCCCGCGGGTCAAGAGCACTGCCGCCAAGCCGACTGCGGCTCCGATTCCGGCGCCAATGCCGGCTCCGCCAGCGCTTCGCGAAGCCACTGCGCCAATACCGGCTCCGATGGCGGTGGTCTTGGCAACCGTGCCGACGTCGCCCGCCTTGTCGGTGTCCCCCGAAATCTTGCCTTCCTTGTCGGTGGTTTCGTTGCCGCCGGTTCCGGCGTTGTTCGGAACCGCGCCGAACTTCACGGTGTAGCCGTTCGGCAGAATCATCGTTGTCAGGCGAATGCGCACTTCGCCGCGTCCCTTGACCTTGCCGGGACGCTTTGCTTCCAGGACTTCCCCCTGTACGTAGGAACCCGCCGGGATGACAATGCGCTGGTCGATCACGATGGGGAAGACGCTCTCGAGAAACACGGGATCGCCGGGCTGTGCGTTGCGCGTAGTGATGGCGTTATGCAAGACCAGCGGCAGAGTCGTGCCCGTCGGCACAACGAGCGTAGGGGGCCCCGGCTTATCCGCCGGGGCTGCGCTCGCGGAAGCCCCGCCATTTTCGGGGGCTGGAGTGCTCCGCGTCGCCACTCCGCCCGGAGCAGGCGTAATCGGACCGGAAGTCTCCTGAGCAAAGAGCGGCACGCACCAGAGCAAACTCCCGAGCAGAACGAAGCGGAATCGCGCGCTGCTTGTCGTTTTCATCCGGCGCCTCGTCGTGTACCGCGTGCGGCGGGTCGGCTCCTACTCCAGATGCCGGTTACGATGCCTCCGCGTAGAACCCTAGATGTCCGAGTATAACGCCGATGTCCACGCCGAAGACATGACCAGACGCGGTTTTGTCCGCGACGCCCGATTTGACGCCCCGCGCAATTCCGCCTAGGCTCAAGGCAGCCACGCTAAGGAGGCAGCCATGGCAAAGCTTGCGCTGGTGTACGGGATGCGTTTATTCCCTGCCGAAGAACTAGGGGAAGTGAGCGAGGCCACGCTTCGGCTCAAGGATGGACGCACGGCGCGCGTGACCATGCACTTGATCGAAGGCAGCAAGGAAGAGATCGAAGCTACGCTTCAGCAATCCATCGAAGCGTTCTTCGAGATGTACCCGGAAATCTAAATTGATGCAGAGGCACGCCGCGCCCAACGCATTAACCAGCCCTGCTGGGGCGGTCAGCGGTTGCCGAAGGTTTCCGGATCAAAGCTCCCCGCAGGCGGGCTACCGGCATCGGGAACCAGCACAACGCTCTGCCCGGTGAGTTCGAAGCGCTTCCGGCAGCGCAGATTCCTGCAGGCCACCAATTCATCCACACGCACCATGTACGAGCGCGCGTTGGCGAAGCGCTTGCGGTCGTCCTCGCCGGCGCCGCGCGGCAGCTCCTTTTTCTTCGTGCGCACCATCCAGCGGATCGGATAGGAATTTTCCTGGCGGCAATGGGAACAAACCAGCGTGAGGTTCTTGGTCTCCTGCCGTTCGATGTAGAACTGCCTTTCGTCCATGTGGCTCCCGCTGCGCTCAGGCGCGGATCGGCCCGGCGCCGGCGACTTCATCCATTGTAACAAACTCGAATCCGCTGTCTCTCCAGCGCGGCAGCCAGTGCTCGAGAGCGGCCAGGACGTGGCCGCGATCGCCGCCAAGCTGGCGGAAATCGCCGTCGTGCAGGAGAACGATCTCTCCGCCGCGCGGCGCGTCGCGATCGCTTTCTCCCGGGCGCGCGCCCTGGCGCTTTACGACGCACGCGAGCCGGTCGATCAGGCGCTCCGGCGGCTGCGGTTTCCAGTCGTAGCAGGTGAGCGACCACATCACCATGCCGCGTAATCCGGCGCGGCGCATGGCCCTCCAAACGCGCGGACGGCGGAATCCGAATGGAGGCCGCAGCCACGCGGGCAAACCATCCGCGCCGCGGCCCATCGCGCCGGCCACGCTATCCTGGCAGCGCTGCAACTCGGCGTCAGCGCGCGCGGCAGAAGCCAGCGCGAGGTTGGCATGCGTTTCGCTGTGATTGCCGACGGTGTGGCCGCGTGCCACGATTTCACGCACCAAGTCGGGGCAAGCGCGCGCGAAGCCCCCCAAGACAAAGAACGTGGCGCGCGCGGATTGACGTTCAAGCAATTCGAGCAACAGCGGCGTGACGGCTGGATTGGGGCCGTCGTCGAAGGTCAAGGCGATTTGCGTGCGCCGCGGCGTACGACACAGGGCTGGGCCGAAGAGCTGCGAAGTGGGATAAACGGCGCCCCAAGCCACGACCGCCGCACCGACTCCTGCGGCAGCGGAAAGAGCGATTGGCCCGGGATTCACGCGCGTGGCAGCTGCACAATCGGGAAACGCGACTTGCTGTGAGCAATCATTTTCATCGTCCCGCGCCGCCCATTCTCGCACGCCCATCCGGCAGTGACCAGTGAGTTGCCGCGGGGTAACGCTTCCCTGGCCCGAGGCGTCTAAGCGTCTGACGAAGCGAATGTGGGAACCGGCCGATTTTGTGGAACTTCCGGCACCTTGCAGAGCAATTACAAGGCGAGACAGAGGGGCCGACGTTCCGGGCCGCGTAGCGCTAGCGTCTCCATCATGATCGCAGCTGAAGTTGCCGTCTCAACACCGGGTCAGAGGGACCAGGGTGCATTTTGCTAAAAGAAACTGCGATTGGGTTTGGCCTTCTAGCGTTATTCGTTTGGTTCGCGCTCATAGGCGCGCCGCTGCCGGCTCAAGAGGCTCCCGCGGCAGCGATACAGGGGAGCGGACTGGTCCGGACCGCGAGCGGCGTGCCCGTGCCTGGCGCTGCGCTGCGTTTGGTGGAAACATCGAGCCAACGCGCCTGGGTCAGTTGGACGGACAACACCGGCCACTTTAGTTTGGCTGGCCTCGCCCCCGGCCACTACCGCATCGAAATCACACAACTGGGATTCGCCCCTGCCAGCGCGGAGTTCGACCTGACGACGCAGGCGAGTGCGCCGCTCGAGATAACCTTGAACGTCGCCTCCCTCGAAACGATCGAAAATCCCGCGCAACCAGAGCAGCCCGCGCCGGCAAAGAAAGCGGCCGCAAGCGATGCTGCTTCCGCAACGCCCGCCGACACAGCAAGCGGCACGGCAGCGGCTCCCAACCAGCCCGCAACGAACCCGAATTCCAGTGCCCGGCCTCGCCGCGCTGCGGCTGGTCCCGGGGCGGGTGCGCGTTCGGGCCGAGGCCAAGGCGGCGGCTTTCAGCAGCTCGACCTAAGCGCCAACGCCGGGCAAGCGGATCAGACCGAAGGCCAGACAGGAGCACCTGAGGAGGAGGCGGGGCCGGCGCCGGCGGGAGACCAAAGCCTCGGCCAGGCGTCTTCCTCGGATGCGTTTCTCATGAGCGGCACGGTCGGGCAAGGCATCGATCCTAGCACCGATGTGGGCGCCGGCGGAGGTCCCGGGCAAGGCGGGAACGGAGGACTTGGGCCGGGCGGCGGGATTCCGGGTGCGGGTGGCGGAGCGGGCGTACCGGGCGGCGGTGGTCCCGGCGGGGGCGCAGCTCCCGGGATGAATCTGCGCGTAGGTGGAGGCGGAGGTCGCGGTGGAGGAGGTGGAGGCCGTGGCGGAGGAGGTGGCAGAGGCGGCAGAGGTGGCGCACAGGGCGTTCCCGCACTTTTTGGAATGCAGCGCGTGCTGCGCCAGCGAGCCAATCAGGTCCACATCAGCTTCTACGACCAGTACAGCGATTCGGCGTTCGACGCGCGGCCGTATTCGCTGACCGAGGCCAATCCCGCAAAGATTCCCGCGTGGAACGACAGGATAGGCGGGAACGTCGGCGGCCCGCTGCGGATTCCTCACATCTACGACGGGAGCGACCGAACGTTCTTCTACGTGAATTTCGAGGGCTCGTGGGCGCGCAACGCCGTGGACCAGTTCTCCACCGTCCCGACCGCGTTCGAGCAGCAGAATCCCGGCGATTTTTGCGACCGCCCCGGAGTCCAAATCTACGTGCCGACGAATCCGGCGCAGCCGTTCGGGACTCGCACGCTGGCCAACAACGGCGGCTGCCAGATTCCGTCGAACCTGTTCAACGGCACGGCACTTTCGCTGTTGCAGTTCATGCCGTTGCCGAACGTGCCTGGCGCCGGCTTTGTCGACAACTTCCATCTGCAGACGCGCGTCCCCACGCAAACGACCCGGCTCAACATGCGCGTCCTCCAGACGATTTCTCCGAAGCTCAGCGCGCAAGTCGTCTACAACATCAGCGAGGGGGCTGTGCACAGTTTTCAGTCCTTTCCGTCGCTCGAGAGCAACCAGGGGACGCGGGGGCAATCCGTCACGCTGGGGCTTACCCAGAACTACTCCCGGACCTGGATCAACAATACGCAACTGATTTATTCGCGCAACCGGTCGCTGACGCTGAATACGTTCGCCAACGTCAACGACGTTTCCGGACCCGGTGGCTTGGGCATCACCGGGATTTCCAGCGTGCCGATTGACTGGGGCCTGCCGCAGCTGAGTTTCACGAACTTCACGGGACTCAGCGACGCCATTCCGTCCCTGACCCGCAACCAGACATACCGCTTCGTGGACAACGTCACGAACACGCGCGCGAAACACACCCTGACCGCCGGCATGGAAATTCGCCGCATCGAAAACAATACGTTTTCCGATCCCGCTCCGGAGGGTCAGTTTTCGTTCAGCAACCTCATGAGCGCCCAGCTTGACGCGAACGGAAATCCAGTGGCGTTGCCCACAGGCGAGATCAACGGCCTGGATTTCGCAAGCTTTCTGATGGGCTTGCCTTCCGCGACAAACGTGCGCTTCGGAACACCCAGCAAGTATTTCCGTAGCTGGGGATACGTCGCCTATTTCACCGACGACTGGCGCGTCCGTCCGAACTTTACTCTCGAGTACGGCGTCCGCTACGAGGCCTTCACACCGCCCTCGGAACTCTGCGGCCACGCGTCCAACCTGGAGTTGAACTCCAGTCAGACTCAGGCGAGCGTCGTCGTGCCAGCATCGACCTCGCCTTGCAATGCGTTGCCCTCCGGCGCCGCCGGCGTGTTGCAAGCTCCGGCGCTTATCAACGGCAATTACGACCATTGGTCGCCACGCATCGGCATCGCCTGGCGCCCGCCGCTCAAGGCCCTTTCGGGCAAGCACGCCACGACCGTGCGCGCCGGTTACGGCATGTTCTACAACGAATCGATCTACAATCAGCTTGAGTCGGAACTGGCCAACCAGTTCCCCTGGGCCAATTCGCAGATGCTGATTTCGCAGGCGTGCCAGCCTCTGACGATTACTGCCGTCCCGTCGTCCTCGTGCTCTTCCTCCACTTCTTCTATTTTGCCCAACACCTACGCGGTCGATCCAAACTACAAGATCGGCTACGCGCAAATCTGGAATCTTTCGGTCCAGACCAATCTGCTGACCAACACGGCGCTTTCGCTGACCTACACGGGCACGAAGGGCACCGACCTGGACATGCTCTACGCGTTGAACCGCCCGGCACCGGGCAGCATTTCCGGCGTCGGGCAGGTGACCAATGCCGGCGACTTCATCTACGACACCTCGGGCGGGA
>Ga0210394_10002410_pt1 | contig 25716 bp, 34 predicted proteins | sample IncBWC12MmetaG_FD_160121 | JGI IMG/M metagenome (GOLD analysis project Ga0210394, IMG submission 160121) | Forest soil microbial communities from Barre Woods Harvard Forest LTER site, Petersham, Massachusetts, United States - Inc-BW-C-12-M | ecosystem: Environmental > Terrestrial > Soil >...
TTCTCTGGAAATTCGAAGCGCACCCCCGAATGCCGCACCGTGGTCTTGAACACGGGCCGCTCGTACGCGTCTCCGACCCACGGATTGAGTAACATTTCGCCCGGCCCGGCCTCATTGGTCAGCTTTTCTCTGACGTGAGCCTTCAAAACGAACGGCTGGGACGTATCTCGAAAGTCGGGATGCGAGACTTTCGTGACCTCCGCCGAATTTCCGCCGGAAAAGTAATCGATAACTTGCTGTTCCAATTTGTCTGGAGCTTCGTCCATAAGGTCAGAGCGATAGTCGACGGCTTCGGTGCCTTTCACTTCGAATTCCTGATCGCCTTCCGCCATCCAGTCCTTGGAGACCTGCATGGAAAGCTTTGTCGTCGATGCGTTGTCATCCACCGCCCCAGCAGGAATCGTGGCGTCCTGTATTTTGGTTCCTTTGACCGCGAGGCCCTGCACTCCGCGGTCATACCACGGCAATTCGCCAAATGGCGCGGCGGCGTCTGCCGGATCGGCGAAAACGGTCACGCCCTTGAAATTCATGCGCGTGATGATCCTTGAAAATTGATCGAAATTGGGAAATGCCCTCACCAGCGTGTTCCAATTCTGCGTGGCTACCAGGACCATGTCCGCGTCGATTTTCTCCTCTCGAAGCATCAGCAGAAACAAGGCGTTGATTTCGTCGGGGTGGCCATGCTTCGCGCCGATGATTTGATCGGCCGGGCGATCCAGCACGATGCCAGCTAAGTTCGTCGACCGCACATTTTGCTGTAGATACGCATAGATCGCCGCCGCCTTTTTTTGAGGATCAGAAATCTTATCCGCGATTTCCTTGGCTTTGCTCCTGGCGTCCTTCTGCCCATTCTCCATTTTAGCCATTTGATCCTTCATTATATTTCCTACATCGTCCCATTTCGTGATCAGAGGATACACGTCTCCACCGAACCCTAATTGAGTCGGAGTAAAAAGCACCATCACTGCCTGATCGCGGAATGGGGGAGCAAATGGTTCTTCTGGAATCGGACGGATATTCTGGACCGTGAACTCGAACTGCTCCCCTTTCACGGTATTGCTTCGAGTGACCGAAATCTTGTTCTGAGTCGTTTCGAGCGGAAACTGGGACATGGCCAGTCGCGGGCCGATTGTGACCCGGAGCGTCGACTGAAGCGTTCCCACTCTGCGTGAATCGAAAATCCACGGGGGAGGAAAGAACCCATCGACATATTCTTCGATCTGATACTCGATGATGGCGCCCGGCACAACCGAGGGCAGGGTAAAGCTGGTTCCCAACAATGCAAAGTGCTTCCCTTCCTGGTAGATCGTTTCTTTGAACACCTTGGTGGAATCAAGCGGAATGATTTCGCCGGATGGCAGGATCGTTCGGCCATCCACCTTGGAGACGCGGAAGAATTTTTCGTGGCCATATGTAATATCGGCCGCATCACGCCCCTCGTCGTTGAAGACCTTGATGCGGACATAGGTTTGAATGCGGGTGGTCCAGAAGAGGCTCGATTGCTCAAGGACGTCCATCTGCCCCCGCTTGAAGAGCACGACGGCGCCTGCGCCGGGATCGAGCGGGCTGGCCTTCATGGTTTTGTCGGCGTCGGTGATCGGATCCCAATCGACAGCGGCAACGGCTCGCGGCGCGTGGGTCGAGACCGCAAAGAGGATGGCGAGCAAGGATAGGACATGCCGGCGATTCATGGACATCCTCCGCGCGTACCGAATTCCGAGTCCACCACGAAGAACGCATCATGATGCGGGAAGAGCGCGTCCCGGCCTCCGCCAGCATAGAGCGTCCGATTTGATAGCGAAAGAGTTAATCTGTATGCCGCGACGATGTCAAGCTAAATACAATGGCTTTGGTGAATTTTCAGTGCGGCGGGTCGTTTTCCAAAGTAGGAAGATCGAAGTCATCCATCATTCACAATCTTGTCATATGAAACGAGAGGGCCGGCAGCCAGCCGGCCCTCTCGTTGATTTTTAGTTGTACTCTCGTTCGCGCCCGCCGGCCTCGCGGGAACGTCTGACTATTGGTCAACGATACTCACAAAAGTGGAAAGGGCCGACCCCTGGTGCGGGGCCGGCCCTTTCGATTCGTTTGAGTTTGAGATTCGATGATTCGCGGATGCAGGCTCTAAGCCTACTGGTCCATGACCTGCCGGGCTGGGTTCGTGCTTCCTCCAGCGCTACTTGCCTTTCCATCCATTAGGATAATCTTCGACGACGTCACGACGACGCCTATCTTTTCGCAGTTTGTACCCGGCGTGCACGAGGCGGGAAGGAATAGCACACCGGTCCCATCCACCGAGTCCGTGCTTGAGCTGGTGTTATTCGGAGAGAGGGAACCCTGGGAGTTGGTGTCGTTTGTCGCGGTTACATTGCCGGTCGTAAAGGTGGCGAAGCCCGCTTTGTCCGATACGCCCGCCGTCTGTGGATCTGCGGTACCGAACGCGTAGGTTCCGTTCGCGAGGGAAGTCGTGGTTTGCAATTCCAACAAGCCATCATCAGCGCCATTACCCGAAAAAACGGCGAATGCGCTGCCGGGGCTGAACAGATAAAATATGGGGATTTGGTTGTTCCCGCTGCCGCCTACGGTCACCGTTACCCGGCCGTTGCCGGCCACGCTAAAGGTTCCGGAGCCGCTGTTGTTCGTTGGCGTCGAGATGCTGCCGCCGTCATCGTTATAACCAGCAAAAGTGAAGGTGCCGGTTGTGGTTTTGGTGATGATGACCAATTCGGTTGAGCTGGTAGGTGTCCCGCCATTACTGCTGACTTTCGAATCGGATAGCACACTCGTTCCGCTCGCCGAAGAGAGTGAGTACGGGGTGCCGGACTGTTTATAGGCCGTGCCGGCAAATATTGCGACCGACGACGAGCGCGCACCGCTGGAGACCATGAGCATCTCGTTGGCGGTAACCACGTAAATATAGGCATTCACAGCCGTTGCGTCGCTGAGTGTAAACGCGAGCGTGCCGCGGCCATTTGCCCCGATGGTGTACGAACCGCCGGTGCTGTTGACGGATTCGGGCGAGGCCGGCCAGGCCGTGGCGCCGGAAACGCCATCCAACGTGACCGTATTCGTGCCTCCATTATAGTAATTGTAGTCTGCTGAACCGCCAGTGACGGAGCCGCCGGAGAGATTTAGCACGCCCATGGCTGCGAGCTTGCTGCCCGAGGTGTCCTGCGGAGATGACGCGCCGAAGGCGTAGTTGCCGCTGATTTGCGCGGTGGAGAAGGCCGAGGCAGTCTGCTTGCGCAGCACGCCGGTTGTAAACGGACCCGCCGCATCGAAATCAATCATGTGTCCGTTGCCGGAAGCGCCCAGCGAGAAGCGGTAGTTTTGAGTTCCTGCCGTGGTGGTGATGGCCATGCATCCGCGGCCATCCGAACCGACCGTGTAATTTGAGCCGGAGGCAATCGCGAGATTCGTCTGCACGCCTCCGCTCAGGTTCATGTCCACCGCGCCAGACGTCAGATTCGAACTTCCGCTGGCCCCACTTGCGGTAAGCACGCCGCCGATCAGGGCCGGATTGCCGGTGCTGTCGAAGCCGCTTAGCACGAAGGCGTACTGGCCGCTCAAAAGCGATTCGCTGCCCGTGCCGCAGGGCACTACAACAGCGAGCGAGTAAGTGAATTTCGTTGTTACGGCGGGGGACTCAGAATCGGTCACATCCACGATAATTCCGGAAGTGGTGCCGAGAACCGTTGGTGTGCCGGTGATGGTGGCTGCCGTGGTCGACGCTGTCGTCGCGTTGAAGGTCAACCCCGTGGGCAACGCAGCCGAGGTGCCATCCAGAGCTATGGTATAGGGACCAACGCCGCCCGATGGGGTAAGGGACGTAGTGTAAGCCGCGTTTTGCGTGGCATTGGGCAAGTTGCCAGTACCCGGCGTCAGGGCCAAGGGTGGCGCTGTAATCGTCAGTGGCAGGGTCACGTTCGCTGTGGCAGCCGTCGGAGTCTCTGAGTCCGTGACCGTGATGGTGACAGAGAAAGCTCCCGCTGCCGTGGGCGTGCCAGTAAGGCTCCCGCCGCTGCTGAGAGCCATTCCCGCAGGAAGGCCGGTAGCCCCGAACGAATAGGGAGCGAAGCCGCCAGTCGCATTAATTGAGACTGGACTATAAGCCGAGTTCAATGTGCCACCGGGCAGCGAAGTGGTGGTAATGCTCAAAGGCAGCTGCGCGCCGATCACCACGCTGTAGACCACGCTTGAGGATTGAGCCGGACTCCCGGAATCGGTTACTTTTACCGTAAAACCGTAAGTAGCGGCAGTTGTGGGGATTCCGGCGAGCGTCGCGGACGTCGCGCCTGCGGTAAAAGTCACTCCGGTTATCTGTGTTCCGGTAATGCTCAAAGTGTACGGGGCTACGCCGCCAGTTACGGATACGTTTTGGTTATAGGGCGTGCCAACATTGCCGCCCGCGAGCGTTGCCGGCGTAATCGCCGGGGGAGGGACCAGATTGACGGTAAAAGTTGCGGTCTTGTTCGAGTTGGCAACTGAAGTGGCCGTGACCGTTGCAGCGCTCGCCGCAGTGACACTGGCCGGCGCGTTGTAGGTGACCGCGGTGGTCGTATTTCCAGTTAACGTCCCAGCCCCAGTAAGCGACCAGGTCACACCCGCGCTGGCGGTATCGTTGGTCACCGCGGCAGTAAGCGACGCCGTTCCGCCTTGTTCCAGAGTCACAGGTCCGGCTGGCGATATCGCGACACTAACAGTCGGCTTTTTGGGGCTAGAGCTGCAACCAGCCACGAAAAGGATAGCGATAAGAGCTGAAATTCCAATAACGCGAGACACAAGTCCACCACTAAATCGAAAGTCGTTGAACATCACGGCTATCCTTTTTGGGCTAATAGGGCGTCAGTGAGAGAGGAATGGAGCGGAGCTGAACCCAGGCCCGTGCGCTAGAATTTTTGACCCCAACGGTCGCTACCAGTTGTACGGTGTTCTTTACGGAGCGGAAAGTAGCTCTTTGAACAATCCCTCACCGTGTGTGCCTTATTAGGCAGAGTACGAAAGTACTAGCGAGGAAGTTGGTGCGAGTGCGGATTTGCAACGTTCCGCGTGCTTCGGGCCTCGCAAAGGCGCAGGAGATGGGCGCGCGATGTCGTTGCCGTTCAATTTGCGGGATTGGAACTCGCTCTCGCGGACGCGGCGCGGGTCGCTCTTCGTGAGTCCTGGCTCGCGAAGAAATCCATGACTCGGGCTTCGGCCCAGTAACGTTCGTCTCGTTCGTGGCGCGAAATAAAAGCGCAGTGGCCTCCGCGTTCAGAAGCGGCCACGCGGATGAAGTCATTGCTTGCCAACGCGGGATCGGAGAAGGTCGCGAACGGAACGAAGGGATCGTCCTGCGCCGATACGATCAGCGTGGGGACGCGAATTTCGCTGACGACGCGCAAGGCGCTGGATTGCTCGTAGTAATCGGCGGCGTCGCGGAAGCCGCAGTATTTCGCAGTGATCACGTCGTCAAATTCGCGCACGGATCGAACGCGGGCGAGGGGTTTCAAATCAAATTTGCCTGGAAAGAGACGGGCCTTGCGTTGCATGCGGCTCTTCAAATTGCACACGAAATGGCGCTGGTAGAGGAAATTTGCAGGGAGGGAGAGAGCGTCGGCGCAACGGGCCAGGTCAATGCAGGGGCAGACGCCCGCTACGCCCCGCAGTTGCGGCGGCGCCGCGCCCGCGAGTTCGCCGGCCATCTTCAGCACCAGGTTGCCACCCATCGAGTATCCGGCGAAGAAAATTTCGGGAAGGGCGTCCCGTTCGATGAGTTCGGAGAGAACGGCGCGATAGTCGCCGGACAATCCCGAATTGTAAAGCGTGGGGGTAAGAGATTCAGTTCCGCCGCAATTCCGCTGATTCAACCGCACGGCACTCCATCCGGCGGCAAACGCGCGCTCGGCGAGTCCGAACATGTAGCCGGATTCGCTCGAACCCTCCAGGCCGTGCACGAGGACGAGCGTCGGCCTTTCCCGCGGGACGGCCTGCCAGTGGCATTCGCCGCGAATCCGCGTGCCGGGCTCGGTTTCAAATTCGCGGGGCGTGCTTCGCGGCAATCTCGGGAAGCGCCGCGGCAGGAATGCGCATACGAGCGTCTGCGCGTGCGGATTTCGCAAGAGCGGGTGCGGTTCGAACGTTTTCATTCGAACTCTCATCTTACGACAGAACCCCGCCAGCCGCCGGAGCGAGGCGCGCTTGCTTTCGCTTAGCGCGGCGCATAGAATAAAAATTCATCCATGAAACTCAGGTTTCGCGCATACTCCCGCATTGTCCGCCCAGCGGCCTGCCGCTGGGCTGTGTTGTATTTGGGAGCCGTTTTTTCATCGCCCAAGGAGCAGTGAATGGAAGGACCGATTACCGAAGGTTTGACGTTTGACGACGTGCTGCTGGTGCCAGGGAAATCCTCGGTCTTGCCCACCGAAGTCGATACCAGGACGCAGCTGACGCGCAAGATTTCGCTGAACATTCCGCTCGTCTCGGCGGCGATGGATACGGTGACCGAATCGCGCCTGGCGATCGCCATGGCGCGGCAGGGAGGGCTCGGGTTCGTGCACCGCAGCATGGGCGTCGAGCGGCAGGCCGAAGAAGTGGACCGCGTGAAGCGCTCGGAAAGCGGGATGATCGTCGATCCGGTGACGATTTCGCCGGAGCTGTCCGTCCGCGACGCGATGGACATCATGACTAAGTATCGGGTCTCAGGGTTGCCGGTAACGCGCGGGCCTCGCCTCGTGGGCATTCTGACGAATCGCGATCTGCGCTTTGAAAAAAATCTTGACCAGGCCGTCAGCGGCGTGATGACGAAAGAAAACCTGGTCACCGTGTCGGTGGGCACGACGCTTGAAGAGGCTGAACGCCTCCTGCAAAAGCACCGAATCGAGAAGCTGCTGGTCGTCGACTCGGAGTATCACCTCAAGGGATTGATCACCGTCAAGGACATCCAGAAAAAACTGGAATTCCCGAACGCGGCCAAGGACGCGCAGGGACGCCTGCTGGTCGGCGCGGCCATCGGCGCGACGGGTGATTTTCTGGAACGCGCGGTGGACCTGGCGCGAGCGAAAGCCGACGTCCTGGCCATCGACACGGCGCACGGACACTCCGCGCGCGTGATGGATGCGATCCGCGCGGTGAAGCATCGCCTGCCGGAAATGCAACTCGTCGCTGGAAACGTCGGCACCTACGAAGGGGCGCGTGACTTGATCACGCTGGGCGTCGACGGGATCAAGGTTGGGATCGGGCCCGGGTCTATTTGCACCACTCGCGTGGTGACCGGCGCGGGAGTGCCGCAAATTACGGCGATTCTCGATTCGGCGCGCGCGGCCAAGGGAAGCGGAGCGCCGGTTATCGCCGACGGCGGGATCAAATACTCCGGCGACATCAGCAAGGCGATCGCGGCGGGCGCCGCGGTCACGATGCTCGGAGGATTATTCGCGGGGACGGAAGAATCCCCCGGCGAGACAATCCTGTATCAAGGGCGCACGTTCAAATCGTATCGCGGGATGGGCTCGCTGGGCGCGATGCAGGCGGGATCGGCGGCGGCCGACCGCTACGCGCAGGAGGGCGCCGGGCGTGGAAAATCCGTTCCGGAAGGCGTCGAGGGCCGAGTGCCGTACAAAGGCTCGCTCAGCGCGCTGGTCGATCAGCTCGTAGGTGGGTTAAAGAGCGGAATGGGGTATTGCGGCGTGGCCACGCTTGCAGAGCTGCAGGAAAAGGCTCGCTTCGTGCGAATCACGGTCGCGGGTCTGCGCGAGAGCCACGTTCACGATGTGATCATCACGCGCGAAGCGCCGAACTACCAGGTCGAATAGTGCCCCTCGGAACACGAGTAAGAAGTTGGCTTCCGGTCGTCGCTTGGGCGTGCGTGATTTCGCTCCTGTCGACGGACGCGTTTTCAACAGCGCACACTTCCAGATTCCTTATCCCCGTCCTGCACTGGATCTTTCCGCGCGCGAGCGCCGAGACGCTCGATCTGATGCACGCCGTGATTCGGAAAGCGGCGCACCTCACCGAGTATTTCATCCTTGGAATTTTGCTGAACCGGGCTTTGCGCGGCGATCCGGGTTGGAACCCGAAGTGGGCAATTTGGGCGATCGTGATTGCAGCGTGCTATGCGTCGCTCGACGAATTCCACCAATCCTTCGTACCGAGCCGTACCGCGTCGCCGTGGGATGCGCTGCTGGATACGGTGGGCGCGAGCGCTGCGCAGGTTGTCTTTTGGGTCTGGCATTCCTTGCGGGCACGTAATGGGGAAACAAAGACAACTTCCAGGGCGAACTCCGACACCAGATACGTGAAATGAAAAGCCCGCCCCGATTAAATCGGGACGGGCCTACTATTCGACCGTATTCTTCCCGCGCTCGCTAGGCTCCGGCTTTTTCTTCCTTCTTTTCTTCCTCGGCGGCTTCGGGAGCGGCTGCCTTTTCCTTCTTTTGTTTCTTCTTGAGCTTGGAGCCCAGGAGTTCGAGGATGGCGAGCTGCGCGCCGTCGCCGATGCGGAATCCCGCCCGGATGATGCGCGTATAGCCGCCGGCGCGATCGGAGAAGCGCGGTGCGATGTCAGCGAAAAGTTTCTTCGTCGCGCCCGGCGTCATGAGATACGAGGCGGCCTGTCGGCGCGACTGCAGCGTGTCGCGCTTGCCGAGCGTGATCATGTTCTCAACGAGCGGCTTCGCGGCCTTCGCCCGCGTCACCGTCGTCGTGATGCGCTCCTTCTCGATGACGTTGGTCACGAGGTTGCGCAGCGTGGCGCGCCGGTGGGCGGGCTGGCGCCCGAGCTTCGATCCATAGTTGCGGTGTCGCATGCTTGGTTGCCCCGGCCCTTACAGGCCCGCGGTTTCCTCCGGCGTTAGCGGCGCGGTCTGGCTGGGGAGCGGCGGCCAGATGATGCGGCCGTGCTCGTCAAATTTCATTCCCAGGCTCAGGCCCATCTTGTTCAGGATTTCCTTGATCTCGTTGAGCGATTTGCGGCCGAAGTTTTTCGTCTTCAGCATTTCGTTCTCGCTCTTTTGCACGAGCTCGCGGATGGTCTGGATGTTAGCGTTCTTCAGGCAGTTATAGGAGCGCACGGAGAGCTCGAGCTCCTCGACGGAGCGGTCCAGGTGCTCGACGCGCGGATCGTTGTAGGACTCGACCGATTCCTCGACCACTTCGGGCTGCTCCTCGAAGTTGATGAAGATGCTCATGTGGTCCTTGATGAGCTTCGAGGCGAGGCCGATCGCATCCTGCGGCGTGATGGCGCCGTTGGTCCACACTTCGAGCGAAAGCTTTTCGTAGTCGGTCATCTGGCCGAGACGCGCAGCTTCGACCGAGTAGTTGACCTTACGCACGGGCGAGTGGACGGAGTCCACCGGGATGTAGCCGATGGGCAGGTCTTCGTCAAAATTGCGGTCGGCGGAAACATACCCGCGGCCGTTCTTGACGCGCATTTCGAGTTGCAGCTTTCCGCCTTCGTTCACGGTGGCGATGTACACGGTCTTGTCGAGGACGGCGAAATCGGAATCTTCCTCGATCATCGCGCTGGTCACGATGCCCGGGTTCTCCACGTTGACGAAGATGGTCTTCGACTGGTCGTTGTTGAGCTTCAGCGGCACCTGTTTCAGGTTCAGGATGATGTCCGTCGCGTCTTCCACGACGCCGGGGATGGACGAAAATTCATGCAGCACGCCCTCGATCTTGACCGCGGTGATGGCCGCGCCTTCAATCGAACTGAGCAGGGCGCGGCGCAGGGAATTGCCCACCGTGGTGCCCCATCCGCGCTCGAACGGCTGCGCGGAAAATTTTCCGAACTTGTCCGTCAGCGACTCGAGTTCGGTCGCCAAACGCTTTGGTTTCTGAAAGCCTTTCCACATCGGTTGCTTCCTTCCTCCCCGCGAGAGCGGGGCCCCCAAAATTTCTGCTTTCAAATCTGAAATCTTCCCTTACTTCGAGTACAGCTCGACGATGAGCTGCTCGGTGATGGGCGGCGTCTGCACGTTTTCGCGCTTCGGCAGAGCGGCAACGCGCGCCTTGAACGTGTCGCGGTCGATTTCGAGCCACGGCACCGCGTTCTGGCTTTGCGCGACGTTACGCGCCTCGAGCACCATAGTGTTCTGGTGCATCTTTTCTTTCAGCGTGATTTCCTCGCCTACGTCCACGAGGTACGACGGGATGTTGACCTTCTTCCCGTTAATCCGCACGTGCCCGTGCAGTACGATCTGCCGCGCCTGCGCGCGCGAGCTGGCGAAGCCGGCGCGCCACACTGCGTTGTCCAGGCGCCGCTCCAGCATGACGATGAGGTTCTCGCCCGTCGGTCCCTGGGCGCGCTCGGATTTTTCCACGTAGCTGCGGAACTGCCGTTCGAGCAGGCCGTAGGTACGCTTCACCTTCTGTTTTTCGCGCAATTGCAGGCCGTACCCGGCGAGCTTCTTCACGCGGCGCGACTGGCCGTGCTGCCCCGGAACGAAGTTGCGCTTTTCGATGGCGCACTTCTCCGTAAAGCAACGCAGGCCCTTTAAGAACAGCTTCTGCCCTTCGCGGCGGCAGAGCCGACAAACCGCTTCTCGATGACGTGCCAAATGCGTTTCTCCTTATCGCTTGCTTCCGATCCTGAACTTAACGAATTCCCGAATCTCGATGATGCTCAGACGCGGCGGCGCTTCGGCGGACGGCAGCCGTTGTGCGGAATCGGCGTCACGTCCTTGATGTGCACGATGTGCAATCCCGCCGAGGCCAGCGCGCGCACCGCGGATTCGCGGCCCGAGCCCGGTCCCTTCACGCGCACCTCGATCGATTTCATGCCGTACTGATCGCGCGCCACGCCCGCGGCGGAAACCGAAGCCTGCTGGGCGGCGTATGGCGTACCCTTGCGCGAGCCCTTGAAGCCGATCGATCCGGCCGACGACCACGACACCGTACGGCCGTCCGGCCCGCAGATCGTGATGATCGTGTTGTTGAACGTGGCCTGGATGTGCGCCACGCCGTGCGGGACGACGCGCTTCTCCCGCTTCTTCTTGAATTCCTTCTTCCGCTTCGATGCTTTTCCCGGCGCCTGTACGGCGGCGTCCTGCTGCGGTTCCTTTGCCAAGTTACCCTCGCTTGATTGCTGTCGAATACGTCAGGGGCTAAAGCCCTCTTCTTTCTGGGCGCCCGAATGTCGCGGCTGAAGCCGCGACCCACAAGGCGCTTAGCACAAACCACCACTTACCGAGCGCTACTTGCGCGCGGCGACCTTCTTCTTGGCCGCGACGGCGCCCTTGCGCGGACCTTTGCGCGTGCGCGCGTTGGTGTGCGTGCGCTGGCCACGCACCGGCAAATTCCGACGGTGGCGCAGCCCGCGGTAGCACTGAATTTCGATCAGCCGGCGAATGTTCATCTGGATCTCCTTGCGGAGATCGCCCTCGACGCGGCCCTCGGATTCAATCGCCTGGCGCAGGCGGTTCACTTCTTCCTCGGTCAAGTCCTTGACCTTTTTCGTTTCGTCCACGTTCGCCTTGGCGCAGAGCGCGCGAGCGCGCGGCTGCCCGATTCCGTAGATCGACGTGAGGCCGATCCAGATGCGCTTTTGCAGCGGAAGATCCACTCCAGCAATACGTGCCATGCCCGCTCCTTATTCCTTTTTCGACCTAACCCTGGCGCTGCTTGTGCTTCGGATTGGAGCAAATTACACGCACCACACCGCGCCGGTGAATCACCTTGCATTTGTCGCAAATCTTTTTTACCGAGGCCCGAACTTTCATTTCCTGCTCCTTGCCGACGATCCTGTCCCGACAGACTATTTGTACCGGTACACGATGCGCCCGCGCGTCAAATCGTAAGGTGAAAGCTCGACTGCGACTTTGTCACCCGCCAAAATGCGGATAAAATTCTTGCGCATCTTCCCGGAAATGTGCGCCAGCACCTGATGCTTGTTTTCCAGCTCGACCCGGAACATCGCGTTCGGCAGCGGCTCAATCACCGTGGCCATCACTTCGATGGCATCTTCCTTCGGATTGGAAGCGTCGGCCTTCCGCTTGTCCGCTTCGGGTCGCTTTTCCATTGGCCCTCTCGCGCCCCTCACCAGGATGGCCCCTGCATTTCGCGGGGACGCGTCAAAACCCACGGACCGTTCGAGGTGACCGCAACCGTATGCTCGAAATGAGCCGACTTCGTCCCGTCGGCCGTCACCGTGGTCCAATCGTCGTCGAGTACGCGCACGTCAGGCCCTCCAATATTCACCATGGGTTCGATCGCCAGCACCATGCCTTCCTGCAGGCGCGGGCCGCGGCCGGGTTCGCCGTAATTCAGCACGTTTGGCTCCTCATGAATGTGCGTTCCAATACCGTGGCCGCACAGATCGCGTACCACGGAATAGCCGTTTTTCCGCTCGACCCAGTCCTGGACAGTGGCCGAAATATCGGAGAGGCGGTTGCCAACTCGAACCTTCTCGATGGCCAGGTCCAGCGATTCCCGCGTCACCTTCAGGAGCTTCTGAAGCTCCGGCGTAATCTCCCCCACCGGCACCGTTACCGCCGCATCGGCGTAGTAGCCTTCGCACTCGACGCCGAAATCGAGCGAAATAATGTCGCCCTCTTTGAGGACCCGCGCCTTCGACGGAATCCCGTGGACCACTTCGGAATTCACAGAAGTGCACAGCGTCGCCGGATATCCCCGGTAATGCTTGAACGCCGGTCGCAGCTTTCGCTCCACCGTCTTGCGCTCCGCGTACTCGTCGAGATCTTTCGTGCTCACTCCCGGGCGGGCCATCCCGCGCAAATCGTTCAGCACGTCCCAGATCACCATGCCGGCGCGATGCATTTTTTCCAGCTCTGGCTGTGACTTACACACAATCATTTCGCCGCTTTAGCCCTATCCAGAATCTTTTCAATGCTTTCCGTGACCGCGTCCGCTTGCGCCATGCCGTCCACCGGGCTCAAGAGCTTCCGCACGGTGTAATACTCGACGAGAGGCCGCGTTTGCCGGTCGTATGCCGCCAGTCGTTCGCCGATCACTCCTTCGGAATCGTCCGGGCGATGGATCAGTTCGCTGCCGTCCAGGTCGCAGACCCCTTCGCGCTTGGGAGGGCGCTCGTATATGTTATAGATGTGCCCACCCGCCTTGCAGATTCTTCGGCCGGTCAGCCGGCGCATCAGGAGCGCCGGGTCTACCACCATGTGCAGCACGATAGTGCAGCCCAGCTTGTTGGCCTTGCAAATCCGCTCCAGATCGTCCGCCTGCCGGAGGGTGCGCGGAAAGCCGTCAAACACGAACCCACGCGCGCAATCCGGCTGGTTGATCCGGTCCTCGACCATGCCCAGAACGATTTCGTCGGGCACGAGCTCGCCGCGCTCCATCAGCGGCTTGGCTTTCTTCCCGAGTTCGGTCCCGCGCTGGATGTTGTCGCGGAACATGTCCCCGGTCGAAAGGTGCGGCAAGCGATACCGCTGCGCGATGCGCTGGGCCTGCGTGCCCTTGCCGGCCCCCGGCGGGCCCAGCAGGATTACCGCGCGCCCCAACCCCTCAAGAACGCCTGGTGGGCGAGGATCAGCCGTAACGGCGGCCACGCAGCTTCCCCTTTTTCACAAAGCCTTCGTAGTTGCGCATCACCAGTTGGGCTTCGATCTGTTGAACCGTGTCCATGGCCACGCCGACAACGATCAGAAGCGACGTGCCGCCGAAATAGAAATTGACCTTCAAGCCCTCGAGAACAAAGCGCCACATATGATTGTCGAACCACGTTCCGACCAAAGGCAGATGCTGCAAGTGCACGCCGGCCATCAGCCACTCCGGCAAGAGACAAACCGCGGCCAGATACACGCCGCCCACAAACGTGAGCCGACGCAGGACGCGGTCGATGTGCTCCGACGTATTGCGCCCCGGGCGAATCCCGGGAATGAACCCGCCGTACTTCCGCATGTTGTCGGCGAGCTCGGTGGGATTGAAGACGATCCCCACGTAGAAAAAGGCGAACAGAATAATCAGGGTGATGTAAATCAAAATGTACAGCGGCTCGCCCCAGGCCAGCGTATTGGCCAGCACGTCCACGACCTTGAATTTCCGTCCGAGAAACAAGTTGATCGTGCCGGGAAAGGTCAGGAGCGAACTCGCGAAAATCGGCGGGATCACGCCGCCCGAATTCACGCGCAGCGGCAGGTAGGTCATCTGCCCGCCCATCATGCGCCGGCCCATTACGCGCTTCGCGTATTGCACCGGGATGCGCCTCTGCCCGCCCTCAACGAAAACGATGACGCCCACAACCGCGATCATCAGGGCGACGAGGAAAATCAGCGCGAGGCCGGTGAACGGCCCCCACTGCGCCGTTGCGAACTTGTCGTAGAGGTCGCCGACTGCGCGGGGGAGACCGACCACGATGCCCGCGAAGATGATCAGCGACATCCCGTTGCCGACGCCGCGCTCGGTAATCTGCTCGCCGAGCCACATGATGAAGGCCGAGCCGGTCGTCAGCGTCAGGATCGTCATAAGCACAAACGGAATTCCCGGGTGATAGACGAGCGGCTGATTGCTCGGGCCTCCGGTTTTTTCCAGCGTCACCGCGATCGAGAGCGACTGCACGATGCTCAAAAGGATCGTCAGGTAGCGCGTGTACTGCGTGATCTTGCGTCGGCCGAGCTCGCCTTCCTTTTGCAGCCGTTCGAGGTACGGCCAGACCACCTGCATCAATTGCAGGATGATCGAGGCGGTGATGTAGGGCATGATGCCCAGGGCGAAAATCGTCAGGCGACGGAAGTTGCCGCCGCTGAAGAGGTCAATTACGCCCAGCACCGATCCCTGATTCTGCTGGAAGAATTGCGCCAAAACGTCCGTATTGATTCCCGGCGTGGGCAGAAACGCCCCCAGGCGGTAGACCGCGAGCAGCCCGAGCGTAAACATCAGGCGCTTGCGCAGGTCCGGAATCCGGAACATGTTGGCGAACGCTTCAAAAAACTGGTTCATGACAAAATCTCAGCCTTGCCGCCGGCCGCGGTGATTTTTTGCTCGGCCGACTTGCTGAACTTGTGCGCCTGCACGGTCAGCGAATTCTTCAGCTCGCCGTCGCCCAGGACTTTGATTTCGGCGCGCACCTGGCGGATGAGGCCGGAGCCGATCAAAAGCTCGGGCGTGACCGTCGTGCCGGCCGGGAAAATGTTGAGTCCCTCGACGTTCACGACCGCGAATTCGGTGCGCGTCGGATTGTGAAATCCGCGCTTCGGAATTCTCCGGCGGAGCGGCATCTGCCCGCCCTCGAAGCCCGCGCGCCGCGAATATCCCTTGCGCGATTTCTGTCCCTTGTTGCCCGCGCCCGAAGTTTTCCCCAGCTTCGAGCCAATGCCGCGCCCCACGCGCACCTTGCGGTGCCGCGATCCGCGCGGGGGTTTCAGGTTCGATAGATTCACTGCCATTCTGACCCCATTCTGTTTTCCTTCAACGATTCGTTTGCCGCCCGAGGCGTAAGAATTCAGCGGGCGGCATCCTCGGCTGGATCATCAGTATAACCCGACAATCCGCCGCGCTACTCTTCGACGACGACCAGATGCCGCACCTTGAGAATCATTCCGCGGATCGCGGCGGTGTCCGGCCGCTCGACCACCTGATTCATCTTGCGGAATCCCAGGCCGCGTATCGTCTGCCGCATGTCCCGCGGGCAGGCGATGAAGCTTCGCACCCACTTGATTTTCAGCATTCCTGAATTCTTCTTCGCCATAATCTTTGTCCTAAGACTTAAGCTGCGTCCCAGCGCATTTAGTGCGAGAGTTCCTCGACAGTCTTCGACCGAATTTCCGCGACCTTGGCGACGTCCTTGAGGCGCAACAGCGCATCGAATGTGGCCTTGATGACGTTGTGCGGATTCGACGTTCCGATCGATTTCGTCAGCACGTTGGAGATTCCCGCGACCTCCATGACGGCGCGCACCGGGCCGCCGGCAATGATTCCAGTTCCATCCGGCGCGGGCTTCAGCATCACCTGGCCAGAACCGTAAAGCCCCAGCACCTGGTGCGGAATCGTGGTGCCCTTCAGGTTCAAGTGAATCAGGTTTTTCTTCGCTTGCTCGATGGCCTTGCGGATCGCCATGGGCACTTCGCGCGCCTTGCCCATTCCGAATCCGGCGTTACCCTGCTGATCGCCCACCACGACCAGCGCCGAAAAACTCAGGTTCTTGCCCCCCTTGACGACCTTGGTCACGCGCTGGATGGCCACCACCTGGTCTTTCAAACTGTTGACGTTGACCTCGATGTTTCGCCGCACCGCCAGTGTTTCCCTGAGAATGTGTTTGGACATAACCTTAGAATTTCAACCCCGCTTCCCGGGCCGCCGCGGCCAGGGCTTCCACGCGGCCGTGGTACATATACCCGCCGCGGTCAAACACCACCGCTTCGATTCCCGCCGCGCGGGCGCGCTCGGCAATCTTTTTGCCGATCAGTTTTGCCGCCGCCACGTTGTTGCCTCCCTTGGTCTCCTTACGGGTTTCCTTGTCAATCGAGCTGGCCGAAACGAGCGTGCGCCCGCTGCGGTCTTCGATGACTTGCGCGTAGATGTGCCCGTTCGAGCGGTACACCGAAAGGCGCGGGCGCTCGGGCGTGCCGATGACGCGCGTGCGCACGCGCAAGTGAATCCGGCGGCGATGCGCGTCGCGAGAAAGTTTTCGGACTGGTTCCGTGGCCACGCTGTTCTCCTTCTCTCTTTGCGTTCTTTAAGCGCCCGTCTTGGTCGCAGCGCCCGCTTTTCCGGCCTTCTTCTTCAGCCGCTCGCCGGTGATGCGAATTCCCTTTTGCTTGTACGGATCGGGTGGCCTGAGTCCCCGAATGTTGGCGCAAACCTGGCCGACCTTGCCGCGATCCGCGCCCGACACCGTAAGGTGCGTTTGCTTTTCGACAGCGATCTGAATGCCTTCGGGAATCGCAAACTCGATCGGGTGCGAATAGCCGAGCGCGAAGTTGACCACTTTACCCTTGAGCTCGGCGCGGTAGCCGACGCCTACGATGTCCATTTCCTTCTTGAATCCCGTGGTGACGCCGGTCACGGCGTTGGCGACGAGGGCGCGCGCGAGGCCGTGCAGCGCCGCCTGGTCGTCATTCTGGCGGATGGCGCGCAATTCGCCGCCTTTTTGCTCGAGCGTGATTCCGTGCGGAAGCTTAACGACGAGCTTCCCTTTCGGACCCTGGACGTCCACGGAATCCGGGGCGATCTGCACTTTCACGCCCGCGGGCACCGCAATCGGCATTCTTCCAATTCGCGACATGACTTGATGGCTCTCCTGCCTAGCTTTTCCGCAATCTACCAAACCTCGCACAGGACTTCGCCGCCAACGTGCGCCTTGCGCGCGGCGCGCCCGGTCATCACGCCCTTGGGCGTCGTCAGGATGCTGATGCCCATGCCGCCCACGACGGGCCGGATCAAAGACGAGCCGAGATAGCGGCGGCTGCCCGGCTTCGAGATGCGGCGCAGGTCGGTAATCACGCTGCGCTTGTCCGGCGTGTACTTGAGGAACAGGCGCAGCGTCTTGCGCGTCTTATTTTCCTCGATGAGCTTGTAGGTCGAGATATAGCCCTCTTCCTTCAGGATGCGGGCCACTTCCACCTTCAATTTCGAGGTGGGAATATCGACGCGCGCGTGACGGGCCTTTGCCGCGTTGCGAATCCGTGTCAGCAAATCGGAAATGGGATCGGTCTGCATAATCGTCTGTACGCTCTCCGTCGGGCCGTCCGCCGTGGCGGATGGCACTCGCATCTACCAGCTGGCCTTCACCACGCCGGGAATTTCCCCTTTCAGGGCGTGTCCCCGGAAGCAGATCCGGCACATTTGAAATTTGCGCAGATAGCCGCGCGGGCGGCCGCACAGGCGGCAGCGGTTGCGCACGCGAATCTTGAACTTCGGCTTCCTGCGCATCTTGGCAAACTGTGAAGTTCGCGCCATCGTTTCTCCTCGGTTCTCTTTCGACTAGCTTTGCGGCCGCAGCGGAACGCCCAAAAGCTTCAGCAGCTCGCGGCCTTCCTCGTCGTTCTTTGCCGTCGTCGTCAGCGTGATGTTCAGACCCTTGATCTTGTCGACGCGCGTGTAATCGATTTCGGGAAACACGAGCTGATCGCGCAGGCCCAGGGTGTAATTTCCGCGGCCGTCAAACGCGTTCGGCGGTAGGCCCCGGAAATCGCGCACGCGCGGCAGGACCACGTTGCACAGCCGGTCGAGAAATTCGTACATGCGGTCGCCCCGCAGCGTCACACAGCAACCGATCGGCATGCCGCGGCGAATCTTGAAATTCGCGATCGATTTCTTGGCGCGCGTCACGACGGGCTTCTGCCCGGCAATCTGCCCGAGCTCGATGACGGCGACGTCCAGCAGCTTGACGTTCTGGCTCGCTTCGCCCAGGCCAATGTTCACCGTCACCTTTGCGACCTTCGGGACGGCCATCGGATTCTTCTTCCCAAAACGCTTCATCAGCGCGGGCACTACTTCCTTGCGGTAGCGTTCGTGCAATCGGCTCATCATATTTCCGTCTCTCGTTACGTCCCTTCGATCTTTCTCCGGTTACTTCTCGAGCGTGTTGCCGCAGCGGCGGCAGACGCGGTCCTTCGTTCCGTCGGGCAGCAGCTTGTGGCCGATGCGTGTCGCTTTGTTGCACGCGGGACACAGAAGCTGCACGTTCGAGATCGGCAGTGGACCTTCCTTCTCGACGATCCCGCCCTTCACGTTCTTGGACGGGTTCGGCCGCGTGTGCCGCTTGATGATTCCGGCGTGCTCGACCGTGATCGTGCGCTTTCCGGGATCGATCGCCAGGACGCGCCCCGTCTTGCCGCGGTCGCGCCCGGTAATCACTTTTACCTGGTCGCCCCGCTTGATCCCCGCCGACGTGGGAGCAAGTCCCACCACCCGGTCTCTGATAATCGGCATTACCAAACCTCCGGCGCGAGCGAAACAATTTTCGCGAAATTCTTCTCGCGCAGCTCGCGCGCCACCGGCCCGAAAACGCGCGTTCCGACCGGCTCGTTCGCGTCGTTGATCAGCACGGCCGCGTTGTCATCGAAGCGGATGTAGGTGCCGTCCTTGCGGCGATGCTCCTTGCGCGTGCGGACCACCACGGCCTTGACAACCTTGCCCTTCTTGATCGGGCTGTCGGGCGCCGCTTCCTTCACTGCCGCGGTAATCACGTCGCCGAGGCCCGCGAGGCTGCCCGCGTCACCGCCGAGCGGCAGGATACACGTGATCTGGCGCGCGCCGGAATTGTCGGCCACCGTGAGCCAGCTTCGCATCTGAATCATGACAGTTGTCCTTTAGTCGGCGGGCTCCAAACACAGCCCGCACATATATCTTCTCGCGCGTTACACCGCGCGCGTGCTGCGCGTCACCACTTCGGCGAGCCGCCAGCGCTTCAGTTTCGAGAGCGGCCGCGTTTCGACGATTCGCACCGTGTCGCCGGGCTTCGCCTGACGCTCTTCGTCGTGCGCGTAAAACTTTTTCGTCACGCGAATCACGCGCCGGTAGAGCTTGTGCTGCACGAGGCGCGTGACCTTCACGATGATCGTTTTCTGCATCTTCGCGCTGGTCACAACGCCGGTCACTTCCTGGCGCTCGTGCCGCGCGGGCGCTGCCGCGGTTTCGTTAGGCATTGGCTTTCCTCAATTCGCGCTCGCGCAAGAGCGTCTTCACGCGCGCGAGATCCTTCCGCGCCGAACGCAATTTCGTGACGGCTTCGGCCTGCCCCGTCGAGAGCTGAAACCGCAGGCGGAAGACCTGCTCGGCGAGCTCGCCCTCGCGCTGGTTGAGCTCGGCCGTATTCTGATCGCGCATTTTTTCCGTTTTCTTCGGCATCAGAGCGACCCCGCCCGGCTGACGAACCGCGTGCGGATCGGCAGCTTGTGCGCCGCGAGTTGCATGGCTTCCTGCGCGGTCGCGAGATCGACCCCGGCCATTTCAAACATTACGCGCCCGGGCTTGACGACCGCTACCCAGCGCTCCGGAGCTCCCTTGCCCTTGCCCATGCGGGTTTCCGCCGGCTTCTTCGTGAACGGCTTGTCCGGAAAAATGCGGATCCACAGTTTTCCGCCGCGCTTGATGAACCGGGTGATCGCGACGCGCGAGGCTTCGATCTGACGGTCGGTAATCCACGCCGGCTCGAGCGCCTTCAGGCCGTATTCGCCGAACGACAGATCGCTTCCGCGCCAGGCCTTTCCCGCGCGGCGGCCGCGCTGCTGTTTCCGGTACTTAACTTTCTTCGGCATCAACATCGTCGTCTTCCCTCAAAACTCGTATTCAACTTTTCGCGGCTCGCCGCTAAACGGCTACGGCCTGGGCTTCGGGCTTCTTCAACCCGCGCTGGGGAATGTTTTCCCCCTGATAGATCCAGCACTTCACGCCGATCACGCCGTACGTCGTGTGCGCTTCGGCCGTGCCGTAGTCGATGTCACCGCGCAGGGTCTGCAGCGGCAGGCGCCCCTGCAGGTACCATTCCTTGCGGGCGATTTCCGCGCCGTTCAGGCGCCCCGCCACGCGAATCTTGATTCCCTTGCAGCCAAAGCGCAGCGCAGAATCGACCGCCTTGCGCATGGCCCGGCGGAACGCAACGCGCTTTTCCAGCTGCAGCGCAATCGATTCGGCGACGAGTTGCGCGTCCAGTTCCGGGCGGTGCACTTCCTGGATGTCGATGTGCACTTCGCGCTTCGTGCGCTTCTGGATTTCGCCCTTGAGCTTGTCGATCTCCGCGCCCTTGCGCCCGATGATGATCCCCGGGCGCGCGGTAAAGAGCCGCACGACCAGCTTGTTCGCGGCGCGTTCGATGTCGATCGAACTGATGCCCGCGGATTTCAGCCGTTCTTTCAACGTCTCCCGAAGTTTCACGTCCTCGTGCAGGAGGTCGGCGTAGTCGCGGTCGGCGTACCAGCGCGACTTCCAGGGCTTGTTGTAGCCGAGGCGAAACCCGTACGGATGTGTCTTTTGTCCCAAAGCTTCCTCCGCTACTTCTTCGGCTTGCGAGCCGGCTTTTTCTTTCCGGAAAGCGCCTGCCGCGCCTTCTTGACGGCTCCGGCCACGCCCTTCTGCGATTCGGCTTCCGCCGCGGCGGCAGCGACGCGCTCGCGCGCTGCGACGTGATGCTCGGCGACGCCGACAACGATGTGCGCCGTGCGCCGCTGGTAGCGAAACGCGCGGCCCATGGGCGCCGGGCGCAATCTCTTCCAGCGCGAGCCTTCGTTCACGTAACAGTTCGACACGTACAAATGGTCGACGTCGAGTGACGCGCCCGCGTCTTCCGCCTTGCGCTCGGCGTTGGCGATCGCGCTGCGAAGCACTTTTTCCACGTCGCGCGAGGCGCGTTTCATCGTGAAACGCAGGATCTGCAACGCGTCTTCGGCGCGCCGGCCGCGAATCAAGTCGACGACCAAGCGGACCTTCTGCGGAGACATGCGCACGTGCCGCGCCATGGCGACCGCTTCAATTGCCGGAGCTTGATGAAGTTCCGTGGCCATCGGCTATCCCTTCGGCGCCGCGGGCGCGCCGCCTCCGGACGGGGCTGCTCCGCCCGCGGGCGCTCCCGGACCGCCGGCAACCGCCGCCGCGCGCTCGAGCGCCGCCTTTACCGCGTGGCCCTTGAAGGTCCGCGTAGGCGCGAATTCCCCGAGCTTGTGGCCGATCATCTGTTCGGTAACGTACACCGGAATGAATTTCCGGCCGTTGTGCACGGCGATCGTATGGCCGATCATGTCCGGAAGGATTGTCGACCGGCGCGACCACGTCTTGATCACTTTCTTTTCGTTGCGCGCGTTCATCCCTTCCACCTTCTCGCGAAGATGGTCGTCGATGAACGGGCCTTTCTTGAGCGAACGTGCCATCGTATCTCCCTGCGCTCTCTACTCGTCCCTGTTCTATTCTTCCACGCGGTGCAGCTTGACCCATTGCGCGCGCCGCAATTTCCGGAATCCCCGCACGGGCCCCGGAACGCGGTGCGACACGGGACAGAACGGGCACACAAACCGCGTGCCCTGCATATTCGGCGTCTTCTCGACGGCAACCGCCCATCCGGGCTTGCACAGGCGGTACAGCACCTGCACTGGAACCACCGGAGTGAACCGGCTTGCCGTCTTCGCGGGCCGAGCCGCCGGACGCGCCGCGCGCGCGGGTTTCCGCGTCCTCGAGACACGCCGCACCGCTGGCCGTGATCGTTTCGTTCGTGATGCGCTCATCATGGTTGTCTCAACTTCCCCTCAAATACCCGCCGCGCCAGGCTGAGTATTTTTACGGCTGAACAAAATCTTCCAAATCGTCTGCCAAATCTCTATGCGTTTCGGCTACGGCTTCCTGCGTTGCACGATCCGGTTGTTCGAGCGCCGGTTATGCCGCGTCTTCGCGCCAAGCGTCGAGAATCCCCACGGCGTTTGCGGGTGGTTGCCCTTCACGCGACCTTCGCCGCCGCCGTGCGGGTGGTCGACCGGGTTCATGGCCACGCCGCGCACCGTCGGGCGGCGCCCATGCCAGCGCGTCCGGCCCGCCTTGCCGTAGGTCACGTTTTCGTGGTCGAGGTTCCCGACCTGGCCGATCGTGGCCATGCAGTCGAGCGCAAATTTTCTAACTTCGCCCGACGGCAGCTTCACGAGAGCCACGTCGCCTTCTTTGCTCAAGAGCTGCGCCGAGCCGCCCGCCGCCCGCACAAGCTGCGCGCCCTTGCCGGGCTGCAGTTCAAGGTTGTGCAGCTGCGTTCCGGGAGGAATCGACCGGATGGCCATCGCGTTTCCCGGCAGAATGTCCGCGCCTTCGCCCGTCTGCACCGTCATGCCGACTTCGAGGCCAATGGGATGCAGGATGTAGCGCTTCTCGCCGTCGGCGTAGTGCAGGAGCGCAAGCCGCGCCGAGCGGTTCGGATCGTATTCGATGGCCGCGACGCGCGCCGGAATGCCTTTCTTTTCCCGGCGAAAATCGATGGCGCGGTACTGCTTCTTGTGCCCGCCGCCGCGGTGCCAGATGGTGATTTCGCCGTGTGCGTTGCGCCCGCCCGAGCGCTTCTTCGGCTCGACGAGCGCTTTCTCCGGCGTTTCCTTGGTGATCTCGCTCTTGTCGAGCATGGTCAGGAAACGCCGCGATGCGGTGTACGGATTGAATGTTTTCAGCGCCATACGTAACTCTCTTCCTCAGACTTCAAATCCCGAGGACCCCAGCAAAATCAAACCGCCGCCAAGACCCCGGGCCAAAGCATGGCCGGATTACAAATTGTCCGCGTACTCGATCATTTTCTCGCCTTCGGCGAGCTTCACGTACGCTTTCTTCCAGTCGCGCCGGTGACCCTCCGCGCGGCCGCGCCGGCGGAACTTCCCGTGAAACCTCGCCGTGCGCACGCCCGCGACCTTCACCTTGAAAATCTTCTGCACGGCCTCCTTGATCTCGGTCTTGGTTGCGCTCGGAGCAACCTCAAAGACGACGGTGTGCTGGGTCTCTTTCACGCCGAGACCCTTTTCCGTGATGATCGGCCGCCGAATCACTTGAAATGCGTTGGTGCTCATCGCCTCGCCTTTTCGACTGACGTTTTACTTCTTGCCCTTTGCTTTGGGCGCCGGCTTCTTCGCCGCCGCTTTCTTGGCCGGGGCCTTTTTGGCTTTGGCGGCAGGCTTCGCCGCTTTGGGAGCTGCGACGACCGGCGCGGGCTCGATCGTTACGACGTCCGAAACCGGAACCGCGACGCGCGGTCCGAGCGATTCGCCAAGCCGCATCGCCGCGTCCTTCGAGAGAAGCAGCCGGTCATGCCGCAAGAGATCGTACGGCTGCAACGCGTGCGGAGCGACGAGCTTCACGCCTTCGAGATTCCGGCTCGCGAGTTCCAGATTGCGGTTTGCCTGCACTTCGACGAGCAGCATGGTCTTCGTCGCGCTGTGCAGCCGGTCGAGCGTCGCGCGAAACGGCTTCGTCTTGTGCGACTCGAGCTGCCAGGCGTCCACAACGGTCAGCTTTTCTTCGGCTAGCTTCGCCGAAAGCGCCGAGCGCAGCGCGCCCAGAATCATCTTGCGCGGCAGGCGATACGCGTAGCTCCTCGGCACGGGGCCATGCACCGTTCCACCCTTGCGCCAGATCGAGCTGCGAATCGAGCCGACGCGCGCCCGGCCCGTGCCCTTCTGCTTCCAAAGCTTTTTGCCCGAGCCCGAAACCTCGCCGCGGCCCTTGGTCTTGTGCGTGCCCGCACGCTGCGACGCCTGGTACCACCGCACGGTTTCGTGCAAGAGGTCCGGATTCACCTTGGCGCGAAACACGGCATCGGGAAGATCGATCTGCCCGACGTTCTTGCCTTCCAGATTCTTGATGTCCACTACCGCCATCGTCGTCGCGTCCTTAATTTCCTGAACTTCCTTTACTTCCTCGACTGCCTTTGCGTCCCCTACTTCGATTTCTTGGCCTTGCGAGCCGCCTTACGGATCAGGAGATACGTTCCCACCGGACCCGGCACCGAACCGAACACGAGCAGCAGGTTTTCATCCGCATCTACTTTGATGACGCGCAGGTTCTTCGCCGTCACGCGCTGGTTCCCCATGTGTCCCGGAAAATGCTGTCCAGGCCAGACACGCGATGGGAACGAGCTTCCACCGATGCCGCCCGGCGCGCGATGATGCATCGATCCGTGCGTCTCGTCGCCTCCGCGGTAGTGCCAGCGCTTCACGCCGCCGGCAAATCCCTTGCCCTTGCTGATGCCGGTTACGTCCACAAGTTCGCCCGGCGCAAAGCGGTCGACGAGAACGCGGTCGCCCACTTTCGTTTCATCGCCCGCGCTTTCGAGGCGCACTTCGCCGAGGCGCCGCATGGGCGCGACATCGGCCTTCTTGAAGTGCCCCGCCATGGGCTTCGGGACGCGCTGCGGCTTGATGAATTCGACGAGACCGAGCTGCGCCGCGTCGTAGCCGTCTTTTTCCTTGGTGCGCCGCTGCACGACGACGCACGGCCCGGCCTGCAGCACGGTGCAGCCTACCGCCGAGCCGTCGTCGGCAAAGACCTGGGCCATGCCCAGCTTGATTCCGAGAATTCCGTTGACCGCCATCGAAGTTTTCCTGTCGCTTCCTTGCGTGTCGTTCGTTGCTTCCTTGCCTCTTCGCTTCTTTGCTCCCCGGCTTTCTTACTTTCCGCCGTGCTCCCGGCCAAATGCCTTGATCTCGACGTCCACCCCGGGCGGCAGGTCCAGTTTCATGAGCGCGTCGACCGTATCCGGCGTCGGCTCGAGAATGTCGATCAGGCGCTTGTGCGTGCGCATTTCAAACTGCTCGCGCGATTTCTTGTCGACGTGCGGCGAGCGCAGCACCGTCCACCGGTTGATCGTTGTGGGCAGCGGAATCGGTCCCGCCACGTTTGCCCCGGTGCGCTTCGCGGTTTCCACGATTTCGCGCGTTGATTGATCGAGAATGCGGTGATCGTACGCCTTCAAACGAATTCGAATTTTTTCTCCGGCTGGCATAAATTATTCGATGATCTCCGTAACGGCGCCCGCGCCGACCGTGTGCCCGCCTTCGCGAATCGCGAAGCGCAGCCCCTTCTCCAACGCTACCGGCGTGATCAGGCTGATTTCCGCCGATACGTTGTCCCCCGGCATCACCATCTCCACTCCCGACGGCAGCTTCACATCGCCCGTCACGTCCGTCGTCCGAAAATAAAACTGCGGCCGGTATCCCGTGAAGAACGGCGTGTGCCGCCCGCCCTCTTCCTTCGTCAACACGTACGCTTCCGCCTTGAACTTCGTGTGCGGCGTGATCGACGCCGGCTTGCACAGCACCTGCCCGCGCTCCACTTCTTCCTTTTCCGTTCCGCGCAACAGCAAGCCCACGT